>ENA-UOYA01000647-UOYA01000647.1-activated-sludge-metagenome-genome-assembly--contig:-NODE-647-length-41979-cov-6.793603_pt1 | contig 41979 bp, 31 predicted proteins | sample MGYA00238163_ERZ764804 | MGnify/ENA primary metagenome ERZ764804 (study PRJEB28919, sample SAMN05720223) | activated sludge metagenome | isolation source: Anaerobic digester | place: Hong Kong...
AATTTATCACGACTGTGCTCAAACCGGTTCTGCCTGTGATTGGAAACGAGACCCTATGGTCCTTTGGTATTACTGCCTATAACGTCATTTACGGTCATGTAGGGACAGATGCAGTGGCTGCAATGAATATGGTAGCTACAATCGAACAAATCGCTTTTGTACTCTTTCAGGGAGTGGGGACTGCCACCTCGATCATGGTGGGGAATCTGATCGGCAAAAAGGAAAAAGAAAAATCATTCACCTATGGCGGCAGATCACTGGCCCTCCAGGTGGGCAGTGCGATGATGATGGGTTTGCTTGTTTACCTTTTTGCAGGAAATATTTTTCAGCTTTATAAAGTATCACCGGTCGTCATTGCCGAGGCTAAAGCGATACTCGTTGTTTTGTCACTTGGAATCTCAATAAAAGCGGCAAATCATGTGATTATCATCGGGATTCTACGGGCGGGAGGAGACACCAAATTCTCTCTTGTGTTGGACGGTATGGTGATCTGGTTTGTGGGTGTCCCTGCCGCAGCAATGGGTGCATTTCTCTTCCATCTCCCGATTTGGTATGTATACGCGCTCACTTTCACTGAGGAAATCGTAAAAGCCAGTGTCGGAATATGGCGTTATTTCTCAGGGAGATGGATTAACGACATGACCCGCAGGGTTGAAGAAATCTCACCTGTCGAATGAGGTCAATTAATGGGGGATGACGAGATTTCTGGCCTGTGGTTGGCAGGATCTTTTACCAGAATTGACAGGATGAGGATTGAGATTCCTGCAAATATCGCTGAAACAATGAACATGGTGGGGTAGCCAGAGAAATCTGCCAGCAGACCTCCTAACAGAGGGGCAAGGATTGTGCTGGGAGCAATCAAAGTGTTTGACATTCCTACATAAACTGGACGGTGTTCTTCGGTTCCAAATTCGAGGGAGATGGTAAAACCGATTGTCCAATAACAGGCATTGGCAATACCAGCCAGTATGAACACTAGAGAAAACAGGTTTATGTCGATGATTGTAATGGCCAGTAAACTGCTGATTGCAGAACAAGCGCAGCCTAGGATCAGTACACTTTTGCGCGACCATTTGTCAGCCAGCCGGCCAAGCAGGGGATTGGCTGCAACCTGGGTAATGAGCAGGATAGAGGTCATGATGCCTGCTTGCACGGTGGTCATGCCCAATTTGCTGACAGCAAAAACGATATTGAAGGCATAAGACATCATTCCGAACTGCGTCATGAACCGGCTGATCAAATAATTACGAAAAGACCTATCGTTTTTCAAGATCTCCCGCATGTTGTTAAATACAGGAGTAGGTGCCATCATCTGAGGATCGATGGAACGTTTTTGCTCGCGTGTTTGATCGAGGAAGATCCACGAAATGACATACAATCCCGTTGCAATCAGAAAACATGTAGCAAAATCGAAAGGTGGCGAAATCTTAGACAATATCACGCCAGATAAAAACGCACCAAGGCTGGATAGAAGATTTGATGCCGCGGCTTGAAAACCGAAAAACGTGGCCCGGATGTTGGAAGGGATCACTTTGCTGATCATGATTTGCCAGGCATTGGCAGTGAGCCCTGCTCCCAGTCCCTGCCAGATGAGGAGTAAGAACGATATGATCAATGCTGCAGAGACACTTAGGCGGGGGAGGAACATTCCTACCATTGCGAGACCGAGAATGGGTAATCGTTCCTGAATGGTCATGAACATCACAAATGGTTTGACACGTTCCATTTTTGATATTCGAGAGGCTGTCAATAATTGTGGAAGCTGCCAGCCGACGTTGTGAATTGCTGGAACAAGACCAATGAGTGTGGCTGATGAAGTCAAGGTGGAGATAAACAGAGGAATCACGGTTGTATAAGAAGCAAAACCAACCCCAAAACCGAAGAAAGCACCATCTCCGATATTTGTGAGGTAATTATGCATCAAATTCTTGTTTTCTATTGTTTCGCTCATAGATCAGGTTTCAAAATAAAAAACCCCGGAAATAACCGGGGTAATTTTCAGCTAAGGGGTGGAATTCCTTAGTTTTCTTCATCGAAATCCATGTCTTCCCAATCGTCTTCCCCTTCGTCTTCCATCTCTTCCCATTCTTCCAATTCATCTTCTTCGGAATCCCAATCTTCATCGGTTGCGGCTTCCGCATTGGCTGAATAGGTCTTGCATCCAGTATCAGGATCGAGTTCAACCATTCCGGCAGAACAAATTCCCTCATCTAAGAAAGCACAGTCCAGATAATGACAACGAATACGCGGCATACTATTTTCCTCCTTGTTTTAACAAGATCGGCATTTGAAAATCAAATCTTGTGATGACTGCGATCATAATCACTGTGATCGATAAAGCTGACAACATGCACCATTGACAGATCGCATGAATTACAAATAACTCAAGATAAGTCAGAAACATAGAGTATAGAAACCCAGTAAATGACACTCCGAATAAAATGAGATTCTGATACCTGTTAATCCATCCGTTTTGTTTCCCGAGCAAAAGAATTAGGATCACTACTGCGTATGTAACTGCACCAAAGGCTGCAATTGGAATCCCCCATAACTCCGACCAACTGCTGGCGTTGACCGTATGACAATCACCGAGGCCCGGGGTACAGTAAAGTGGGGTTTTGGTAAATTTGATCAATGTGAGATACGATGCATCCAAAAAACCAACAATTCCCGCAATCCATATAATGATTAGCGATCTCTTGCTGTTGGGAGAACTATTTTTGCTTTTTGTCATGGCACAATAATCGGCGGGATTTTACCTTAATCAGTTAAACATGTAAAGACTGAAAAAGGAGATGAAATGTTTAAATCTCCTTTTGAAAAACGGCAATATTATAACATCATTAACCGGGATTCAATCGATGAGCTTCCATGACATTTGGAAGACTTTCAATTCTTGTTAAAACCCTCGAAAGCTGGACGATATCGGATATTTCCACAACCATTATTAATGATGCCAGGTTGTGCGTCACATTGATTTTGATGTCCTTCAGGTTGATATTTTCATTGCTTAGAACTGTAGAGATATCTCCCATCAATCCTTGCCGGTCATATGCCTTGATCTGGATTTCAACCGGGAAGGTATGTTTCGGCTCACCCCATGCAACGCGCACGATCCGATCGCGATCTTTCATGCGAAGAATGTTCGGGCAATCCTGACGGTGGATGGTTGCACCCCGGCCACGGGTGATGTAACCGATGATTGCATCTCCCGGGACGGGATTGCAGCAGTGAGCGAAATTTGTGAGTATGTTTCGCAATCCCAAGACACTGACCGCATTTTCAGTAATATCCTTAGGAGCAGAGGGTTTGATCTCAAATAGGTGGGTTTCTTCTGCCTGACCCTCCGACAGAGTGTTGATAATATGTCCAAGAGAAATGTCACCGCATCCAACTGCAACATATAGATCGTCAAGAGAGCGATAATCGAAGGCTTTGGCCAGTTTGTCGAGGTCGAAATTTTGGAGGCCCAGGCGGCGCAATTCCCTGTCCAGTATCTCTTTACCCTGGGTTAGATTCTGTTCACGATTTTGATGTTTAAACCAGCTGCGTATCTTGGATCGGGCGCGCTGTGTTTTTACTAATCCCAGGTTGGGATTCAACCAGTCTCGTGAAGGACCTCCCTGTTTTGCCGCCAGGACCTCAACCTGGTCACCGGTTTTAAGCGTATAGTCAAGACTTACCAACTTCCCGTTGACTTTTGCTCCGCGGCAGCGATTTCCGATTTCTGTATGCACGGTATATGCAAAATCGATCGGTGTTGCGCCGGCTGGCAGGTCGATGATATCGCCGCGAGGGGTGAATACATAGACCCTATCCTGAAAAACGTCTGTCTTCATGCCGTCGACGAATTCATTGGCGTCTTGAACTTCCTGGCGCCATTCCATCAATTTCTTTAGCCAGTTGATTCGTTGTTCGTATTGCTCGTCTTTTGGACCTTTTTCTTTGTAACGCCAGTGAGCGGCAATACCGTATTCTGCGTTCTGGTTCATCTCCGGTGTTCGGATTTGTACTTCGAGGGGTTTCCCGTCATCGTATAGAACGGCAGTATGCAGAGACTGGTAGAAATTATCCTTTGGTGCTGCAATATAATCATCGAATTCGTTGGGGATTGGCCGCCAATGGGTATGAATGATCCCCAATACCGCATAACAGGACGGAATATCAGGAACAATCAGCCTGACCCCGCGCAGGTCGCGGACCAATTCGAAAGGTTTATCCTTATCGATCATCTTGCGGTATATGGAATAGATATGCTTGCTACGACCGCTTATATCTACCTTGATCCCAGTTTCATTGATCATGGCAGAAAGCCGGTCGGTAATCGCTTTAAGCTGCCGTTCGCGTTCGGCGCGGGTCTCAGCCAGGTTTTGCGCAATTTCTTTATACTTTTCAGGATTTGTGTACCGCAGGCCAAGATCTTCAAGTTCCCACTTCAATTGCCAAATGCCCAGACGGTTAGCTAGAGGAGCAAAAATGTCAAGCGTTTCTTGCGCAATGCGGCGCCGCTTGTTTTCTGGCATATATCCAAGGGTGCGCATGTTATGAAGGCGGTCTGCCAGTTTGATTAAGATGACGCGAATATCATCTCCCATCGCCAGGAAGGTCTTGCGTAAGGTTTCGTTAGCAAGTTCCCTGCGGCGATCACGCGCCAACTGTGAATTGAGGAGGGTTTCCTGTTCCTCAGTATCTTTTTTTGTATTATTGGTAAATAACTCTGCGTCATGCTGGTCTGCCCTGGAAACCCTGGGAAGGTGAGTAAGTTTTGTTACCCCGTCCACCAGGCTGGCCACTTCATCACCAAAATCACGCCGTATATCTTGAAGAGTAATGTGTGTATCTTCCACCGTGTCGTGCAGTAACCCTGCGGCCACGACGACAGGTTGGACGCGCAATTCTGCGAGGATGATCGCCACTGCTACACAATGGGAAATGTAGGGCTCGCCGGATACCCTCTTCTGTTCTTTATGGGCTTCCTCGGCATACTGGTATGCCTGGATGATAAACTCGCGATCAACCATGGAATAGTTCTCAGGGAGAACTTCCAGAAGATTTTCAAGAAAGGGTTTCAAATTCTCTGTACTGATCATTTTTCACTCTCAGTAGAGATAATAGTATATCATTGCGGCTCTTGATTCGTAATCCGCTGCAGGTAGATCACCAGTTACTGGTTTTGAGGCTTTTTCCAACCTGACCTATCGGGGTGGTTTGCCGAATGCCAGTAAAGCTTCTGCTTACTTAAGTAATTCCTGTCCTTCAAATTTTCTTGTTGGAGAAAGATAACTTAGTGTTTCGTTATCTTCAGCCGTTAACTTATTCATAACCAGGCGTGTCAGCAGTTCACCAGTAGAAGGACCCAGCATAAATCCCTGGCCGCATAAACCAATCCCAAGCAGGAAGTTGGAAATTTCGGGTGACCAGCCGATGATCGGGAAGCCGTCGGGTGTCATCGGGTAGAGCCCTCTCCACGTACGGCGCACACGGATGTTCTTCAAACGCGGCATAATTTCGATCATACGCTTCGAGACCATTGGCAGGAAGGTGCTTGTTTCATTTGTGTCTGTTCCCCACGCATTTGGGCTGGGGGTAATACAGAATATGATCTGGCCAGTGATATGCTGATAGAAATAATAATTCGAAGAACCAACAGCAGGTCGGATATCCACGATCATTGGCCCAAGGAAACGAGCCACTGCTTCGGTGATGGCTGCTTCGTGACTATCTGGTTTAATAGGCAAATCAATGCCAGCCATTTTTCCTACATTCGCTGCGTAGGGTCCAGCGGAGTTGATTACAATATCTGATGAATAACTACCTTGAGATGTGTGGATTGATTTGATCTTGTCGTGTTCGATCTTGAAACCTGTGACCGGTTCACTGAAGTGGAAATCTACTCCAAGATTTTGTGCATGCGAATAATAGGCGTGATTGGTTAAGAGCGGCGAAGCGCTGCCGTCATAGGGTGAAAAGGTACCGCCGATCAATCCTTCAGGAGTCAGGTCAGGAACAATTTTTAGAAGATCATCATGATCATACCAGTCGTTAACCAGGCCGTAAGATTTTTGCACAACGAGAAGGTCTTTGAGGACTTTTTCTTCACGCGGGGAATAAGCAACGAATGTGTAACCGCATTGATCCCATTCAATGTCCTCTCCGAATTCCTCACGGAAGTGAGAAAATATCTCAATACTACGCAGGCAAAGCCTGATCTTTGCAGGATCGGAATGCGTGGCACGAATTCCACCGATTGCGCGCTTGTTTGAACCCTGGCCAACGCTGGCAACTGATTCTAATACGAGAACTTTTAACCCGGCTTTTGCCAGGTAATAAGCGGTAGGGGTTCCCAGTGAGCCAGCCCCAATAATGATCGCATCGTAGTGGTTGTTATTGCTCATCTCACTCACCTTCTTCGCTTTCTCCCGCAAATTTTCCCAATGGTACTTCAATGAAAATTGGACGCCGGGAAGGATCCGTTATTTCATCGAAGGTGACTCCTTCTTCACGATAGAGGCGGTGGATAAGAGATGCGCAGGTTTTGGCGCCGCAAGCGCCCATGCACGCGCGGGTGACAGTCTTGATTTCATTGATATCGCGGTAACCTTTACGTATCAAATCTCGGATTTCTCCAGCAGTCACATGCTCACAACGGCAGACAATCGTATCATCTGCCACGTGATTTACGTATTGAAACATCGGGTGGGTGATGGGAGCCGTCTGAATCCTGATTCCGGCAATGAGCGGGGCGATTTCCTTATCTGCTTCCACCTGTACCACAAGGGTGCGATCACTATTTGGATTGACATGCAGATCAACGATCTCTGTTTCACCAAGAGAGTTTCCCTCGGTGTCGAGGATCGTAACGAAATCGTTCTTACTGATCACTTCCCTTGAGAATTCATACGGAATGGATACAAATGGCCGATCTGGATTGGTGCGATAATCCACAAGGGTGATGGCAAGCCCCGGGCAGCCGGTAACACAATTTTCACATGCTTCGCAGCAATAACTGCTGCCAATAAACGTCGGCACAGAACGAATATCCCGATTTTTCAATTCGATCAATCCATGCGGGCATAACGTTGAACAGGGATCACAAGGAATTTCCTGACGGCAGTGAATGACCGGCAATACGCCGGTATGTTCTTCTGGAATTTCTTCGTTATATACATTGCCCGGTTTGGATTTTAGAATTTCACCTGTACGGTACCATGCAGCCGGTATCTCTCCAATATCTATCCCCAGCGATTTTGCGATCTCGAAACCCTTGATTTTTCCACTAAAAATGGCAGCAGATGCTTCTGCGATTTCTTCAGCGTCTCCGGCAACAAAGGCCGGGATTCCGAAATCAATTGCTTTATGATAGAACTCATTCACTGAATCCAGACCGACGGCAATCAATACTGCATCACATTCATACGATTGCTCCGTGCCGGGTATGGGTTTGAACTGTTCATCAATTTTTGCGATTGTTACGGATTCAACTTTATCTGTGCCGTTGGCAGACAAGATTGTGTGAGAAGTGTAGATCGGCACTCCCATTCGCACCAGTTTGTCTTTGTGAACCTTATATCCGCCGCATTCTGGTAAGGCCTCCACCAGGCCGACGACGCCAATCCCGGCCTGCAAGGCGTGATACCCCGCGATCAATCCGACGTTCCCGCCGCCAACGATGAAGAGCTTCTCGGCGGGTTGTACCAGGTCGCGATTGACAAGGGTCTGAAAAGCTCCTGCGCCGAATACACCCGGGAGCGTGTTCCCTTTGAACGCAAGGAATTTTTCCCTGGCACCTGAAGCGACGAGGATCACCTGCGGCTCAACGAGTACGTATTCGGTGCCGTCCTTCAAGATCCCTACCTTTTTGTCGCTGAATACTGCCAGACATGTACTCCCGGTCCAGATTTGCACACTGGGGTGCGAACGGACTTCTTTATCCAGCAGGTTGGCGATATCGATTCCCCGCGTACCGGCATAAACAGCGTTGGTCGAGCCAAAAAAACGGTGGGTTTGCAAGACAAGCTTCCCACCGAGTTTTTGTTTATCATCCACCAGGATTGTCTCTACGCCAAGTTTGCCTAGTTCAATGGCAGCTGACAAACCTGATGGTCCACCACCGATGATAAGAACAGGAATCTTGAATTGCGGAATGTTTTTGAAATTTGGTACATTTTTTACTTGAGGCAAAACCGGGTAACCATCATTCGGCATGACCTTCATTCCCGGTTTGACCAATTCCATGCAAGATTTTAGCGGTTTACCATCAGCGATGACCATACATTGGGAACATTGCCCGTTGGCGCAAAAGATCCCAAGAGGGGATCCGTCCTTATGATGATGTCCGAAAATTCGGATTCCATTGGCGAAAAGCGCTGATGCTATGGTTTCGCCTTTTTTTGCTATTAATGGGATTCCTTGCCATGTAAAACTTATTTCTTCAAATTCCGGTACAGATAAAATTGGGTGTTTCTTGATCCGGTAATTTGGCATAAAGTATCCTTGTCAGGTATGAAGTATTTTGGCATTCGATTCTGAAAAGAACTTTACTTACAGGCATAATTTTACCAAAACCTTTCATTTATGAGTATTGATAATCGGTTTTCTAGATCAGTGCATTGTTTTGAAGTGATAAAATTAATCATTCGTTCTTTAAGCGGAGGTAATGATGAAACGAATCGCAGTTCTGACTAGCGGTGGAGATGCACCAGGGATGAATGCGGCTATTCGTGCCGTAGTTCGTTCTGCAATCCACAATGGATGGGAAGTATACGGGGTGAAGGGCGGCTATGAGGGATTGATTAATGGCATTTTTACCCCTTTGGGAACCAGGGATGTGGGTGGAATCATGCAGCGTGGGGGAACCATCTTGGGCAGTGCGCGATCGCAGGAGTTTAAAACTGAACGAGGACAGCTTAAGGCCATCCGATCCTTGAACGAGGCCGGTATCGAGGGTTTGATCGTGATCGGTGGAAATGGCTCGCAGGCCGGTAATTACGCACTACACAAATTGGGATTTCCTGTCGTGGGGATCGCCTCAACGATCGATAACGATCTGTACGGATCGGACCAAACTATTGGTGTGGATACCGCTCTGAATATTGCACTGGAAGCGATCGACCGCTTAAAAACAACGGCCTCCTCACATCAGCGGGCATTTCTAATCGAGGTCATGGGACGAGATTGCGGATACCTTGCGCTCATGGCAGGTCTTGCAGGTGGTGCAGAACACGTACTGCTCCCTGAAGTAGAGACTGATCCTGAACATATAGCCGAAGTGCTGACCACTGCGTATGAGCACGGAAAATCGCATGCCATTATTGTTGTAGCCGAAGGCGCCAAGTACAACGCCACAGAACTCAGTAATTATTTCACCAAACACCAGGAACGCCTGGGTTTCGATCTGCGAGTAACGATTTTGGGGCATGTTCAGCGCGGCGGAAATCCAAACGCCGTGGACCGTATCCTTGCAAGCAAACTGGGTGCTGCAGCGGTCGAGCAAATGAAAAAAGGAAAATTTGGTGTTTTGATGGGTGAAGTAAAAGGTGAAGTGGTTGCCACTCCACTGCAAAAGGTTGTTGAAACCAAGAAAACAATTGACAAAGAATTGCTCGAACTTGCAGAAATCTTAGACTAACGCAGTCGAAGGAACATCCCGGTCTGAAATTTCCAACCGGGATGTTCTTTCATTTTTATTTGATTACTTTTTCATCCGGAGCCATGCTTCGATAAAACCATCCAGGTCGCCATCTAGAACCGAGGATGCGCCGCCCACCTCATACTCCGTCCGGTGATCCTTGACCATCTGGTATGGATGGAGCACGTAAGAACGAATTTGGCTTCCCCATTCGGCTTTTTGGTATGCTCCACGCAGGTCTGAGAGGTGTTTATCTGCAGCGATCTGGGCAAGGTCTAACAAGCGGGCACGCAGAACGCGCATGGCATTTTCGCGGTTCTGCATCTGCGACCGTTCATTTTGACAGGAAACGACGATTCCGGTGGGAATATGGGTGATTCTGATAGCTGTAGCGTTCTTTTGAACATTCTGGCCGCCGGCACCCGACGACTTAAAAATATCAACCTTCAAGTCGTCAGGATTGATCACCACCATTGGATCCTCCTGAACGGCTTCAGGAAGCACTTCGACCTGTGCAAAGGAGGTATGCCGCCGGTGGGCGGAGTCGAAGGGGGAGAGTCTCACCAGGCGGTGAACGCCTTTCTCAGCGCGTAGATAACCGTAGGCGTAGGGTCCATTAACCGCAATGCTGACCGTCTTGATCCCGGCTTCTTCACCTTCAGTTTGGTCGAGTATTTCAGTGGAATAACCTTTACGTTCACACCAGCGCAGATACATTCGTTCGAGCATTGAAGCCCAATCCTGGGCATCCGTTCCGCCTTCGCCAGTATTGATCGTCAACAGGGCATTACCGCGATCGTATTTGCCACCCAGAAGAGTGGAGAGTTCCAACCGGGTAAGGTCAGACTGGATTGCAACAACCTCTGCATCCAATTCACCTTGAAGAGAAGGGTCCCCAAGATCCGCAAGCTCTAGAGCATCAGCAATGCGTTTTTCTAATGTTTTCCAGCAGTTGATTTCGTCTTTGAGTTCAGAAATTGACTTCATCAACGACTGGGCTTGCTTTGGATCATTCCATATCGCAGGATTTTCGCTTTCCTGGGTTAGTTTTGCTAATTGGGATTCTTTTTGAGACAGGTCAAAGACGCTCCATAAGCGAATGGATCGTAGCCTGGTTCGTTTGAAGGGTGGAAATCATGTCATCCATAAGGACCTCAATGAGATTAACTCAAAATATTTTTTACAAATTCACTACGGTTGAAGGGTTGCAAATCTTCAGGCTTCTCTCCAAGTCCGGCGTAATAAATTGGGAGGCCCAATTCTTTTTGAATCGCAAAAGCCATTCCGCCGCGGGCTGAAGAATCGAGCTTGGAAAGGATCACACCGTTGACATCAACTGCTTGTTGAAAAGCGCGCGCCTGGTGCAGTGCGTTCTGGCCGGTTGTGGCATCCAGGACAAGGAGTACAGCGTGGGGTGCACCCGGAAGGGCCTTGCCAACCACACGGTGCACTTTTTTCAACTCTTCCATCAGATTGTAACGAGTATGAAGGCGACCGGCAGTGTCGATCAATACCACGTCTGTTCCGCGGGCGATGGCGGATTGCACGGCGTCGAAAGCTACCGCGCCAGGATCGCTGTCAGGCTGGCCGGCAACGACTGGTAGATTTAGCCTGTCTGCCCAGACCTGGAGCTGATCGATTGCGGCTGCTCTATATGTGTCTGCGGCGGCAAGGAGAACCTTCTTTCCATGCTGCGCGTAGATATAACCCAGTTTTGCAGCTGTCGTGGTTTTTCCGGAACCATTCACTCCAACCAGAAGAATGACTGTCGGTTTATGAGCATCCAAGTCAATTTCCGTAGGTGACACGAGGTGAGAGAGGAGTTCGTTTTCCAGGACTTGCTGAAATTCTTCAGACTTGGTAATGCCGGTCTCAACCACCTGTGCTTTCAGGTTGTTGATGATCAATTGGCTGGTTTCAACGCCAACATCAGCCTGAATAAGCAGGGCTTCAAGATCATCCCAGGTATCCTGGTTAATCTCAGAGGCACCAACCAGTGTGGCGATACGTCCGAAGGTTGATTTTCGAGTTCGGTCGAGGCTAGTTTTCCATTTAGAAAATATGTCAGTCATAGGTCAAAAATTATAACATGTGTTCTGAAGGAGGTCCTGGTTAGCGGTACTTGGAGGCCAGTTGCCCGCAGCCTGCCTGGATGTCAATCCCGCGCCGCAGGCGTATCGTGCAGGGAATTCCTGAGGATTCAAGGATCTCTCTGAAAACCTCAGCCTGTTCACGGGTAGTGGCTTTTCCGGCATACTCTGTTGTAGGGTTGAGGGGAATAATATTCACATGACAGAGCAATCCCTTGAGCAGCGATGCCAGCTCACGGGCATCAGCCTGTGAATCATTCACACCCTGGATGAGAGCCCATTCAAAGGTGAGACGGCGGTTGGTCATGGATATGTACTCGCGACAGGCTTGCATCAGATCCGGCAGCGGATACTTATGATTGATGGGAAGAAGTGTGCTGCGTAAGGTATCGTTGGCGGCATGCAGGCTGATGGCAAGGTTCACCTGGCGTTTTTCAGTTGCAAATTGCCTGATTAGCGGCACAATTCCCACGGTGGAAACCGTAAATCGCCTGGCACCGAGGTTGAGTCCCCTGGGATTATTCAGACAGTCGATGGCGCTCATGACCGCGTCATAATTGTGGAACGGTTCTCCCATTCCCATGATGACGATATTGGTAACGGACTTGTTTGATTTGGCCAATTCCCGCGCATAATAAATGACCTGCTCAACAATCTCGCCAGAACTCAGGTTGCGTTTGAATCCCATTTGTCCGGTGGCACAGAAGACGCATCCCATTGCACAACCGGCCTGCGAGGATATACACAGGGTATCGCGTACGTCGTAATGCATCAGAACGGCTTCGATATTTAAGCCGTCTGGTAACCGGAAAAGTGTTTTTACAGTCTCACCATCCGATGAAACCAAACGGTCGACGGGAGTTAAATGCGAGAAAGCCATCGAATTCTGTAGTTTTTCACGCAGTGATTTAGAGAGGGTGGTGACTTGCTGAAGATCAGGTGCCAGGTGTGCGTACATTGCTTGCCATAGCTGATCTGCCCGATAGGTCGGTTCATTCAAAGCGGAAAATTGCTCTTTGAGTTCTTCAAGATTGAGATCGAAGAAAAAAGGTTTACCGTCCATTGAATAAATTTACCAGGTCTCCAAGTGTTGGAATGATGAAATCGACAGCCGGTTGATGTTTTTCCGCCTGTTCCCGGGTGGCAATTCCCGAGAGCACCAGTGCGGTGGGGCAGCCCAAACGCTGTCCGCCGATCACATCTGTTTCCAACCTGTCCCCGACGATTAAAGTTTCCTGTGGTTTGGTGCCTAATCTTTCCAGAGCGAATTCGTAAAGGGTGGGGCTGGGTTTACCGGCAATAATGGGTGCAACATCCGTTGCAATTTCGATCGCACCAATGATGGCACCTGCGCCTGGAATCAGCCCGCGGGGGGTGGGGTAGGTGCGGTCAGGATTGGTTCCATAGAATGGCACACCGCTGCGAATCAGCAGCGTGGCCTTTTTCATCTTTTCGAAATTGATGTTGCGATCCATGCTGGCGATCACAGCCAGACAGTTTTCTTCAGACTGGTGAAAACCTGCTTCTTCAAGTGCCTGCGCCAGCCCAGACTCTCCAACGATGTAAACTGAACCGCCATCGGGGAATCTCTTCGAGAGTAAATATGCAACTCCCATTGATGAATTGATGATCTGATTTTCATTTACAGTGACACCAAAACAGGCGAGTTTTTCGACATATTGCCGGGGAGTGCGGGTGGCGTTATTGGTGGCCAATACGACTTTCAGATTCAGCCGGTTGATTTTATCAAATACGCGAGGGAGATCGCCAATCGGAGCAGATTCACGCCATAGCACGCCATCCATGTCGAGAATCAAAGATTTGATATTGGGTAAGATCTGAAGATTCATTGCACCTCATAAAACGAGCCGGATAGCATTTGCCACCCGGCTCGCTGTAATTCAGTAGAGTTAGTGCTCGGGTGGAATGAGCACCTGATCGACCAGGCCGTATTCCACGGCCGCCTGTGCATCAAGATAGAAATTGCGATCAGTGTCGCGCTCGATCACTTCCAGCTTCTGACCGGTGGATTCAGAGAGGATATTCATCAATCGGGATTTCAAGCGCAGGATCTCGCGTGCCTGAATCTCGATATCCGATGCCTGACCTTCTGCCCCGCCGAGAGGCTGGTGCATGTGGATCGTGGCGTGCGGAAGGGCATAGCGTTTCCCTTTCGTTCCGGCGGCAAGCAGAACTGTACCAAAAGATGCGGTGACACCAACTGCCACGGTGCTGATCTTGTTGGGGATCATTTTCATCGTATCGTAAATCGCCAGGCCGGAGTAGATCTGTCCGCCAGGGGAGTTGATATACATCTGAATATCTGCATCAGGATCTTCACGGCTGAGTACCAATAATTGGGCAACCACTGCATTCGCGACCTGGTCGTCAATGGGAGTGCCCACAAAAATGATCCGTTCTCTGAACAACAGAGAATAGATATCATAAGCCCGTTCACCGCGTCCGGATGACTCGATGACCATCGGGATAACGTTCTTAAAATCAGGGATTTTCATATTGCCTCCTTGTAAAATCCTCTATCAAGACATTATTCGGCAGATTCACTCGCCGGTTTGCTCTTTTTAGGTTTTGCAGGAGCCTTTTCGGGGGTATCAGATTCTGCCTTTTTGGCTGCTTTCTTGGTGGTTGATTTTGGTTTGGCAGGAGCAGTCTCTTCAACGGCTGGTTCATCTGCTTTACCGGTGGCAATGTCCTTCAAGCGATTAAAGACATTGCGATTGAGCACACGATTGGCAGCCTGCATGGTTAATGCGTTAGCCACACGTTCTGATTTAAGTTGCTTTTCGAGTTTCTTTGTATCAACCGACTGTGAGATTTCTCCAAGAATTGTTGTAACTTCATTCTGGAGTTCTTCTTTTCCAACCTGAATTTTCTCAACCCTGGAAACTTCATCGAGTACGAGTGATCGCTCAAGACGTTTTCTGGCGGCAGGTTTGATTTCTTCCTCCATCCAGGCATCTTTTTCTTTGTTAATGGTCTTCAGGTAAGCATCCAATTCCATGTGCTTGTTTGAGAGATCGTGAGTGATGTCCTCAACGACATGTTCTATCTCATGATCAAGTACCTGGGGTGGATATTTGATTGTGGCGGCTTCGGTCACTTTATCCAAAAGTGCATCAAAGTAATCACTGTCATAATCAGCATTATTTCTGGCTTCAATCTGGGCTTTGACTGCATCTTTCAGTTGATCATATGTCTCGTATTCGCCAAACATTTTTGCGAATTCGTCATTCAATTCAGGCAAGGTGAGGTGCTTCACGCTCTGCAAGGTTACGTTAAATTCAACTTCTTTACCCTGGAGTTTTTCGTACCTGGAATCCGCGGGGTAAGTATAAGTGAACTTCTTCTGTTCGTCTGCAGAAAGGCCAATCAAGGCATCACCGAAACCGGGATAGGGGAAACCATTTTCTTCAGGATCATTTTCACCGATTACGAGCTGCAGCGGAGAATCCTTGAGCAGTTCAGCTTTTTCACCTTCGGCGGGTTCAAGGATCACGGCATCGATCTTGATATAGACAAGGTCGTCCTTGGCGGCAGGACGGTCCACGGGTTCGGCTGTGGCATAAGTTCGCTGCAAACGTTTGATAAATTCATCAATCTCAGCCTTTTTGACGGGCTTGGGGGCATATTCCTTACGGATTTCGCGGTATTTGCCCAGATCGACAGTGGGTTCCAGAGGTACAATGAAGGTGAACTTCAGTGGATCCTCTTTGGAAATGTCTTCAAGGGTACCCGGCGCGGCTGGATTGATTTTGGCTTCATCCAGCATCCGAGGATAGATATCCTCGACCATGAGCTCAATGGCTTCTTCTTCGATGGCGGGTTCGCCGTATAATCGGGAAATGACATCGTAGGGAGCTTTCCCAGGTCTGAAACCAGGGATTTTGGCCTTTCCGGCGATTTTGTGAGCAGCTTGCTTCTTGTATTTTTCAAGCGAATCGGCTTCAAATTCAGCCACAACCTTCATCTGATGATCATCACGTGCTTCAGTAGTAATTTTCAATGTCTTTTTCCTTCAAAATGTTTAGTATAAGATTTGGTGGGGAAAGAGGGACTTGAACCCTCACGCCTTGCGGCACATGATCCTAAGTCATGCCTGTCTGCCAATTCCAGCATTTCCCCAAATGCCAAGAAATTATAAGCGGAAGGGGAAAGGCCGTCAATAAGGGATATAATATGAACTTTGTTAACATTGATTCGAGCAAGGAGTACTCATTTGGCTACCATTTATTCACCCGATAGTGCTGGAAAAGAAAGGACACGCTTATCAAAGACGATCGTTCTGGCCCTCAGAGAGCTGATGAAGCAAAGCGAACCAAATCAGGAAACCAAAGACCTTACAGCGTATGTCGTCCTGGCACTGGAAGAAATCGCAGGGAATATCGACTCTTCAGTTGAAGCATGGGAAAAAAGAGGATACTGGGTCAAAGCTGACAAGTTCCGGTTGGAATGGGAATGGGCAGGGGTTTCTGCCAGGAATTTGCGTGCTGCATTGGAAAATGAAGATTGGGGGAGCGTGGCAATGGCGGCTGCGAAAATTGCTCAAAAATTGAACAAGGTAACCATCCCCGAACGGCATAGGCTGGGAACTCCCTGGGTGGGTGCTTTACAGCAGTTCTATCAAAAATAAAAAAACGCTTCCGAAAAAATTCGGAAGCGTTTTTTGATCCATAAGGTTTACTTCTTCTTGAGAATGATCCTGGCGTCGGCAACCTTCAAACCTTCACCTTCTGCATAAACAAGGAAGGGGTTGGCGTCGGATTCGGCGATCTCATCCTTGAGATCAAGGATCATGGAAGAGTAATTGACGATTGATTCAGCGAGGGCCTTTCGATCTCGAGGAGCTTCACCTCTGGCACCGGCAAGGATCTTTGCACCCTTGATCTCTCCAATCATATCCATTGCTTCGACAGGAGAAACCGGGGAAACACGGAAGGTAACGTCTTTGAGCACTTCCACGAAGATACCTCCCAAACCGAACATGAGGGTCGGGCCAAATGTAGGATCGTTGATGGAGCCCAAAATGACCTCGGTACCCCAGGGAGCCATTTCCTGCACGGCGATACCATGAATATTGGCGTCCGCTTTGTAGGCTTTGGCATTCTTCATGATAGTGTTGTAGGCTTCGCGTGCAGCTGCTTCGTCCTTGATGTTTACTTTCACACCACCGGCATCCGATTTATGCAGGATGTCAGGAGATACGATCTTCATGACAACAGGGAAACCGATCTTCTTTGAGAGGGCAATGGCTTCATCCTCAGTCTTGGCGAGACCAATCTTGGTTGTGGGCATGCCGTATGCTTCGAAAATTCCTTTGGCTTCGATTTCGGTCAGCGAAGTGCGTCCGTCTTTGCGGGCAGCTTCGATGATTTCCATGGATTTCTTCATGGCTTTTTCATTTGTCTTGACGCGAGCATTATTCTTTTGTTCTTGCAGGATCGCGTACTCACGCAGAGCAGCAATAACGTTTACTGCCACATCAGGAGCGAAGAATGCAGGAATACCGTGTTCATTGAGCCAGGCGATTGCTTCATCTGATTTATCACCACCGACAAAGGAAACAGTAACTGGTTTGTTTTTCACACCGCTGTCGTCGATGGCACGCTTGATGCTTTCGGCGATTTCGGGAGGATTGGTGATGGAGGTTTCACAATAGAGAATTACAAGACCATCAGTCCACTTATTGCTAATGGCGTATTTAACAGTCTCATAATACCAATCGTTACCAGCCATACCAGTCATGTCAACCGGGTTCTTAGCCGAACCAAATTCAGGCATGTGTTTTTTCATTTCAGCCTGTACGTCTTCGGGTGCAAATTTCAGGGGAATACCGTAACGTTCGGCTGCATCGGTCGCAAGCACGCCTACACCACCTCCATTGGTCAGGACCAGAAGGTTATCGCCCTTCATGGGGGGCTGGTATGAGAGACCGAGTGTGCGGTCAAAGAGATTATCGAGATCAGAAGCCTGGATCACACAAGCCTGTTTAAAAGCTGAACCGTAGACCTTGGCTGCACCGGCAAGTGAACCGGTATGGGAAGCAGCAGCTGCGGCACCATGAGCTGAAACACCGGATTTTAGAGCAATGATCGGTTTCTTGGAGTTCTTGGCGGCATCAATAAAGCGGCGGCCATTCTTGAGTCCTTCGATGTAGAGTGAAACGCAGGAAGTTTCATCATCATCATTGAACCATTCGATCAGATCGGCGAAATCAACATCTGCCATGTTACCGATCGAAATGAGTTTGTCAAAACCAACTTTGCGTGTCCAGGTAGCCATGGCCAGGGCAATTAATAATGCACCGGACTGGGAAACCAGGGAGGCCTTTCCGGGGAGGGGGAGGCTGGGGCAGAAAGAGCCATTGAATTTGTCAGAGTTGGACAATGAACCGACGATGTTTGGTCCAAGGATGCGCATTTCATAGCGTTTGGCAATATTGACAATTTCATCTTCCAGGTCCTTGCGGCCGATTTCGCTGAAACCAGAGGTAATGACAATCAAACCCTTGACACCTTTTTTGCCGCATTCCTCTGTCATTTCAACCATTGCTTTGGCAGGGACGCACATCACGGCAGAATCGATCTCACCTGGCACGTCTTTCAGTTCAGCATAGCACTTAATCCCCAGGATTTCTTTTTCTTTCTGGTTAATCGGATAAATCTTACCTTTGTATCCGTCTTTTAAGAGGTTATTGATTACAGAATATCCGATCTTTCCTGGTGTAGCGGATGCGCCAACTACCGCTACCGATTTTGGTCTGAGCATCTTGTTCAATACTTTCTTATCCACAGCTGTTCCTCCAAATGATATTGTTTTAGGTTATTATTAGAAATTTATAGGTATACAACAAATTATGACGGTAAACCTAAAATAACACTTTCATTGTATACATTTTTATCCGAACAAAAGTACCCAATTCGGTGACATTTCGTCATAAATCACCGTCTGATGTCATTCCACCAGAAATGAGATGGACGAGGAGATTCGATCATGATGGTACAACTGCTTTCATTATACATGCGGCATCAGAAAAAAAAGCTATGATCGCAATCAGATCTTTAAAGACAACTCCTGATGAATACCAAACAAGCACCTAACAGCATCGAGTTCCTCGAACCATTCTCCAATTCGGTTATTTCAGGCGTATCTGGCCTTGATCGAGGGGATTAGATATTCATCAAATGCCCTCTGTTCATCGTAATCGGGTTTCCATCCCCAATCTCTGGCTGCAGCACTGTCATCTACGTCCGCAGGCCAGGAATCAACGATGTTTTGACGTGCGGGGTGGGGTTCAAAGGTGATTTCAGCTTTCGGGAATGCTTTCTTGACTCTAACAAGGAATTCTTCAGCAGTTGGGCTGAAACTAGTGACGTTGTAGACCATCTGTTTCAAATTCTCGCGAGGGGCGGATTCAAGTTCCAGCAAGGACTTTATGGCATCTGGCATGACCATAAATGGCAGCCTGGAATCAGGCCGCACAAAACAGGCGTAAGGCTTCCCCTGGGCTGCATGATGCAGCATTTCAGGACCATAATCGCTCGTTCCTCCAGTCGGAATGGTTACCGAGCTGACCAGGCCGGGGAACCGTAGGCAACGGAAATCGACCGTATTTTTAACCTCATCAGCAGCCAATTGCCTGTAGTAGCGGCTGTAGTATCTTCCAAGATGTTCACAATACAATTTATTACAACCGTACATGGTGGTGGGTGAACACCAATCGCATTCCTTGATTTTGCCAGCCTTATTCTTCACTTCGATGGAGGGTAGACCATACGCTGCAATAGAGCTGGGGTAGAGAAATTTCACTGGTTTTCCCTGCCAAGAGGATTGTTCAACTGCCAAACGCAGCAGGTTGAGTGTACCTTCAACATTGACCCGGTGCGCCGTCTCAGGGTTGTACTCGGCTTTAGTGGAAAGGATGGATGCCAGGTGGTAAATGGTTCGAATATCGTATTCTGCTACCAAACGACCTAAAAGGAGGTTGTCAAGGATGTCACCTTGAATGAAGCGTTCGCAAAGGGGCAGCAGTGAGGCATCAAGGGGTTGCACATCCATGGCGATGATTTTGGCTTTACCGGATTCTCCAAGATGACTGATGAGACCGTGTCCAATTTCTCCGTTTGCACCTGTGATCAGAACTACTTCTTTACGCATCATATTCTCCATGTTTGTAATTTCAAAACTCCATGTTGTGAGTAAATTGCATAAAAAAAGTTCTGGAGATTAATCCAGAACTTTTGATATACGGTTGACTAAGCTGTAGTCTCCTGATTTTTGTGGAACCAGGTTTTCCATTCCTTCTTTTCCCAAACTACCAGCAGTGGCGCGGCAATAAAGATCGAGGAATAAGTACCGCTGAGAAGCCCAACGAGCAAGATCACAGCAAATTCGCGCAGCGTGACACCGCCAAACAATGCCAAAGAAAGCAGCAGGAATTCAACGGTCATTAATTGCGTGTTGATCGAGCGCTGCAAAGTCTGTACGATGGAATGGTTGGCGAGTTTTTCGAAATCAAGTTTGCGATAGATGCCGCTATTTTCACGAATGCGGTCGAATACAACGATCTTATCCTGGACTGAAAAACCAACAACGGTGAGGAGGGCGGTGAGGTAGAGAGAATCGACCTGCCAGCCAAAGAATTTTGCACCATAACCGGTCAGGGCCAGCACAAGCAGAACATCATGCACCATGGCGATGATCGCGCAAACACCGTAGCGAAACGCATGAGGTACTTTGCGGAATGCAAACCAGATGTAAAGGACAACTGCAAGCGCGGCCAGGCCAACAGCTTGTATGGCACGCTGCGTAACGCCTTTACCGATGGAAGGTCCAACGGTGTCAGCTTTACGAATGATAACCTCGCTATTGACAGTATTCTTCAATTCATCCAGGATGGTGCTTTTCACTGTTTCGCTCAGTTCAGAACTGCGCAAGACTAGTGAACCTTCACTGGTGGATTGAACCTGCAGGTCCTTGATCCCATTTTGATCATAGATGTTCTTGATCGCTTCAGTGGTGGGGAGTTGTCCGTTATCGAATTGAACTTCCAAAAGCGTGCCACCTTTAAAATCGATCGATAAAGGCATACCATTCACGGCCAGCATCACAAGACCGGGAATGATGATCAGTAAAGATAATGCGAAGAAAAAGTAGCGTTTACCAAGAATGTTTAGCATTGGGTATCCTCCTATGCACCGAACCACTTTTGGCGGTGTTCAGGCTTGATAAAATCGATCACAATGCTCAGGAACGTTCGCGTAATAAAGAAGGCAGTGAAGAGGGAGACGAACACACCCAATGAAAGGGTAACGGCGAATCCTTTGACCACTGTGGCTCCAAACGTCGAACCAAACCAGAAAAGAATGACACTGGTAATGATCGTGGCAATGTTTGAATCGCGAATCGAAGGCCAGGCACGTTTCCATCCCATGTCGACAGCCTGTCTCAGCGTGCGGCCGTTACGCAACTCTTCCTTCAGTCTTTCGAAAATCAGAATATTTGCGTCCAGCGCACTACCGGTTGAAAGCAGGAAGCCTGCGATACCTGATAGAGTGAGGGTGACCGGGATCAGTTTGAACAATGCGAAGGTGAGTCCGGCATAGACAGCAATTGCCACAACGGCAACACCGCCCGGAAGACGGTAGTAGATGATCATGAACAGGGCAACAATGGCAAACCCAATCAGACCAGCCAGGAGGCTTTTCTGCAGGGAGTCTGTGCCAAGGGTTGGTCCAACCACACGGCTTTCGACGATTTCCACTGGAACAGAAAGACGGCCATAGCGCAGAGTGACAGCCAGGTTGTTGGCTTTATCATAATCAAAGTTGCCCGAGATCTGACCTTTACCTTCGGTGATTGCGGTGCTGATCTGCGGGCTTGAAATGACCTTCTTATCAAGGACAATTGTGAGAGCGTTACCAACATTAGCAGAGGTGTGATCTCTGAAAATTTTGGCGCCTTCCTCGGTCAGCACGAAATCGACCGCATATCCACCGGTTTCATTGGTAGTCACCGTAACGGTATCAATATCCTTGCCGGTCATAATGGTATGCCACACTGTTGCTTCAGTGGCACCGTCAGCCGTTGCTGTTTCTGGGGCAGCGGTCGGGGCTGCTGTGGCAGCAGTAGTTGGCTCCGTGGTTGGTACAGCGGTTGATTCTGAGGCAGTATCACCAGCGACGTAGTCGGTAACAATTGCATCGCCGGGGTTCATGAAAGTACTGCCGGTATCCACAAATTCGAGCAAACCAGTTTGTTTGATCGATGCGATGACATCCTCGGTGTTGGTGAGACCCGGGAATTCACCCAGGATATATTTATCTCCGGAAACCTGAAAAATGACTTCGCTGACACCCAGGCCGTTAGCGCGGCTTTCAAGGATTTTGCTGGTATCTTCCAGATCGGATCGGCTGGCGGTTACACCTTCCTGGGGGCTTAGAAGTACCTGCATGCCGCCACGCAGGTCCAAACCTAAAACGGGATTCAAGGTACGTTCAAAACTTCCGATCTTTATTCCGGTCTGGCCTTCAGCGCGTGGTAAATCAACCCACACAATTAAAGCCACTAGAACAAGGATCACTATCAGTTTTACATAGCGACGATCCATAGATTGTTCGACCTCCGATGAAATCAAAATCCAGCCGTAGCTGGCGTGAACTTAGGAATTATACCTTAAAGTAAAAGCTTGAAAGATTGTTCTTTATTGGTTCAAATAAATTTCCAATTCTTTAACGACTCGATCGATTAGCTGTTGTGGTGTGAGTTGATCAGTGTTGATGCGAATTTGGGCATTATTGATTGCATCACGGATGCGAAATATCTGTTGATCATATTCATCTCTCGTCCAATTAAGTGATTTGCGAGCAATGGTATTTTCATAAGAAACTTCCAGATAGATCAGGATATCGGGATTTGTTATGCGGCGCCACATGGTTGGGACGTAAGAGTGTTCCTGGGCGATATGCCGGCAATTAAAACCAAGCGCAGTCAAACCGGCGTTGAGCGTGGTTTTACCTGAAGCACAGACGCCAACAATTCCAATCAGAGGCTTTGGTCGAAATATGTCCATTTTAAGAAACACAACGAGGGGGTTCTCCTCGTTGCGTTTTTTTGTTTCCAGAATCAGTGATTGTATTGTGGAACCACTGGCAGGCGTACAGTCATGCGCCTTATCATATCAGTTTCTTGAGGAGTAGACCGCAGTACAACCACACTCATATCGTCGTTCGGACGATTGTTGTCCAATCGAATCGCCTGGGCGAGGATCGTATCGGCGATATCCTGTGCGTCAGGTTCTTCTTCTTCAAGCATGGCTTCCAGGATGGTGCAAATATCAAGCTTTTGACCGGAACGATCACCGGCATAATTGATGCCGTCGGTATAGATTACGATCGTAATACCACTCTCAAGTGGAAATTCGGTAATGGAAGGCCGTATGTTGCGCGATGTTCCAATGGACGGGCTTTCAGTGGAGATGCATTCTATCTTGTCATTGTGGGCGATAAAGACCGGTGTTGGATTATTACGAGAGATCACGATTGTTCCCGTCTGTAAATCGACGGATAGTATGTTCAGGCAGGCTGTTACCTTACCGCTTCTCTCCGTAAACAGATAATCCGATGCAGCCCTGGCTGCAGCACCATCACGCACACCGTCCGCAAGCAGACTAATGACTTTGCGCACAACCATAGTAGAAATTGCTTTTGCGCCTCGTCCTGAAGTTTGTCCATCTGCCAGGACAACGGATACGCCGCCATTTGGGCGTTCCACGACCTCGAGGGTGTCACCGCTCTCAGAAACAGCATATTTATTTATTTTGGCGATCGCAATATTAATTTCCATAAAAAGATTTTACCTCATTAGTCAAATTTATTTAAACCCCAAAGAAAAGATTTTTAGATTCGTCTCGGAGAGGTTGACGGTTGAGAAGGTTTTATGTATAATCCATCAGCCTGTCAAATCATGACGGGTAGGAATTTTTGACAGGAGTATTGAAATGGTTCCTCTTCCAAAACGAAAACTTTCCAAAGGCAGACGCGACCGCAGGCGTGCTCAGGATGCACTCACAACAGCCAACCTGGTACAGTGCAGTAATTGCGGTGAAATGCGACTTCCTCATACTGTTTGCCCTAATTGCGGACAATACCAGGGCCGGGAAGTGCTTCATCTTGAAAAAGAAGCAAAGAAAAAGTAAGCAAAATAGAAAAACGGGCGCGAGCCCGTTTTTTCTTTAAATCGACTAAAGCATGTTATTTATTCATTAGCTTCGTCCAACATTTCGTCTTCTATATTATCAGCAATAGGTGTCGAGGATTGATATTGTAGGAAACGCGCCATTAACCTGCCTGGTATAAGACCTTGAATAAAAACCCCTTTACGTGAATGCTCAATACGCACTACCTGGCCTTGTTCGTGAAAGAGGGAGATCAATTGGCCATCTGTATAGGGGATTTGAACAGATATTTCCGTATAGTTCTCGTAAAGCTCCGTTTCGATAGCCTGAAGCAAGTCAGGTAAACCACTGCCGTTTAACGCAGATATACCAACTGCATTGGGGAATCCACTCAAAAACTCATTCGCCAATTCTGGTTGAGGAAGACGGTCGATCTTGTTGAGCGCCACCACCATGGGAATGTGTTCCGCGTGGATCTGCTTGAGCGTATCTTCAACTGAGCGAGCCTGTTCCAGGGCATTGGGGTGGGTAATATCCACCACGTGAATCAATAAATCAGCTTCGCTGATCTCTTCGAGAGTAGCCTGAAATGCAGCAATCAACTCGGTGGGTAATTTTTGGATGAATCCAACTGTATCGGTGATCAATGCCTGGTGACCGCCCGGAAGTTCGATCCTGCGTGTGGTGGGGTCAAGGGTTGCGAATAATTGATCGGCAACGAGGACATCTGCATGCGCGAGACGATTGAGCAAGGTTGATTTTCCAGCATTCGTATAGCCGACAATCGAGATCAATGGGATTCGGGAACGTTTACGTTGGCTGCGGTAACGCTGGCGGTGAGCGCGTACCTTTTCAAGTTCCTTCTTGAGAAACGAGATCCGTTTGCGAATCTCGCGGCGGTCAACCTCGAGTTGGGTTTCACCTGGTCCTCTCAAACCGACGCCGCCAACAGAACCCGCGCGGCCTCCGCCACCACCTGCCTGGCGCGCCAGGTGCGTCCAGGCACGGGTCAGGCGGGGAAGGCGGTACTCATATTGCGCCAGCGCGACCTGTAGTATTCCGTCGCTGGTGTGCGCGTGCTCTGCAAATATATCGAGGATTAAGGCTGTGCGGTCCATAACCCGCACGTGCGAGCCAAAACGTTCTTCAAGTTCACGCTGGTGGCGTGGAGACAATTCTGTGTCGAAGATGATGATATCCGCCATTGTTTCTTCAGCCAGCAGTGCAATCTCTTCTACCTTCCCAGAGCCAATGAAGGTGGAGGGATTGGGGGTATCCAATTTTTGCGTCGTCTCTCCCACGATTTCGAGATTGACCGTTTCAGCCAGGCGGCCCAATTCGCCCAGGGAATCATCAAGCGATATCAGTGGCGTCTCACTGCGGATCTCGACACCTACAAGAAAAGCTTTTTCTCGCGGAGGTGTGGTAGGGAGAGGGGTCTTTGACATGATTTATCGCTTCCAGTTTGCCAGGCGGTCCATGGCTTCTTTAATTCGCTGGGTGGATGTACCAAGAGATACTCTCAAGAAACCCTCACCGTGTTTACCGTAGATAATGCCGGGGGTGGTGCTGACACCGGTTTCATCCAACATTCGGGAACAGAACTTGATGGAGTCCGTTTCACCTTGCGGTAGGCGAGCCCACACGTAGATGGCTGCCATGGGTACTTCGAGGGTTAATCCCGCACCGCGCAGGCCGTCCACAACGAGATCTCGGCGTTCTTTATAAACCAGGTTGCGCTCTTCGAGCCAATCCTGATCACCGGTAAGGGCAGCGACACCCGCTGTAAAGATGGGCCCAAAATTCGAGGTATCCATCTGGCTTTTGTAGGTAAAGAGATAATCGATCACATCCGGATTGCCCACTGCCATTCCCAGGCGCCATCCGGCCATATTGTAGGTCTTTGACAGCGAATTGAATTCCACAGCGACATCTTTGGCACCGGGGACCTGAAGGATGGAAGGTGCAACATAACCGTCGAAACAGATGTCCACGTAAGGTGCATCGTGAGCAACCAGAATTCTATGCTTGCGGGCAAAGGAAACCACCTCCTCGAAAAATGCCATACTTGCTACAGCACCGGTTGGATTATTGGGATAATTCAACCATAGGATCTTTGCCCGTTCCAGTACATCAGCTGGAATGGCTTGTAAATCAGGCAAAAAGTGGTTTTCAGCAAGCAGCGGAAATTGAACCACCTCTCCTCCGGCAATGATTCCACTGGCACTGTACACAGGGTAACCTGGATCAGGTACGAGTGCAACATCGCCCGGATTGAGAATGACCTGGCTGAGATTAAAAAGACCTTCCTTGGAACCAATCAACCCTACGATCTCAGAGGCTGGATCGAGAGTAACTTCAAAACGGTTCAGATAGTATTCAGCCACTGCTTGTTTGAAGGCAGGTGTGCCACCTATTGGCGAATAGCCATGGGTATCCGCCCTTTGGCTGTCCTTGATCAATTCATCGATAATGAAGCCGGCGGGAGGTAAATCAGGAGAGCCCATGTCGATACGGATGACATCCGTACCCTGTTTTTTCATTTGTGCGATCTTTTTTCCCAATGAAGCAAAAAAATATGGCTCAAAGGATGAAATCCGATGAGCAGGCGGGACGAACGCAGTTGTTTTGTTCATTATTGTGGAGACCTCGAAAAAAGTTTTGAGTTGCGATATTTATAAGTTTACGACATGCTGTGTAAAATGCCAAATGATTTTATTTTTCAAGCCAGGTGAGTAAAGTCACACCGATGATCTCCAGGCTGCTCGGTGAGACCTTGTCTGCGGTGTCTTCACTGGTATGCCAATATTCAAATTCGATGTCGATGACATCGATCGCCGGGATCCCCGCCTCAATAAATGGCAGGTGGTCATCGAGAATGGAATACTTGTTTTCATCAATGAAGGTATCAGAATAACCAAGGTCAGCTGCGGTTTTCCAGATTTCATCGTTTAGTGCCTGGTCGGATGCCATTTCACGGTAGATATTGAGATCAGCATCGCCGATCATATCGATTACCACGACCGCATCAGGTTTACTTTCCAGTGATTGTACGAATGCACGCGATCCCAGGATCCAATCCCAGTCTGACAGTCGACCCTGGTCTTCAGCGTCAAAAAATACCAGCCAGATCTCTTTATCAATATCCTGTGGAATTACCCTGGCAAGTTCGAGTAGAACAGCCACTCCAGAAGCTCCGTCATTTGCACCGGGAACTGGCTGAGCGGCTTTTTGGGAATCTGTATCTTCATCAGCATAAAAGCGGCTGTCGTAATGCGCGCCAAGGATCACCCATTCCGATCCTGTACCACGGCGGGCAATGACGTTGCGGATGGGATGACCCATCATTTCCGTATTTTGGATTTCAACCTGCCAACCGTATTGGGTAAGTTCTGTTGTAAGATACCTGATCAAATCCTCCTGAGCGACTGACCCTGGAGTGCGCGGTCCAAAATTCATTTGGTTCAATACATGCTGATAAGCCAGATTTGCATCGAATGACGGGGCTTGCTCTGAAGAGGAGTTGAGTTGGCTTGTAAAATAATAAACTACGGCAGCAACAAACAGAAAGGACAACAATACAACTGGCCACTTCCATTTCATATCAAATCTCCACCCAGATGATTTTCGATCATGAATTCACGCAGTGATCTTAACGCCCGTTTGGAATAAGCGAAACCTTTGTCTTTCCTTGACTGGGGTCTATGTTCTAGCGGGGGCAGCAGCCCAAAAATAGCTTTCATCGGCTGAAAGCGTTCAACTTCTGAACTGGAAATATACTGGTGCAACGCGCCAATCATGGTGTCCTTTGGGAAGGTTAGCGTCTCCTTGCCCTGTAGCAGGCGTGCAGCGTTCAAACCCGCGAGAAGACCTGAAGCGATATTACCCGTATAGCCCTCTATGCCGGCAACCTGACCTGAAAAGAAGAGGTCACTTCGATTCTTATACTGCAGTGTGGGCAGCAGGAAGCGGGGGGATGCGATGAATGTGTTGCGGTGCATCTGGCCAAAGCGCACAAATTCTGCGTTTGCCAGGGCCGGGATCTGACGCAACACGCGCTTCTGTTCTGTAAATTTGAGATTCGTTTGGAACCCCACTAAGTTATAAAGTGTATTTGCGAGATTATCCTGGCGCAATTGCAGTACTGCGTACGGATGACTGTTGTCGTGTGGATTGCGGAGCCCAACCGGACGTAGCGGACCATATGTCAGTGCCTTGGGATCCCTGGCTGCCAGTATTTCAATAGGAAGACAGGCTTCGAAATATTGCTTGTTCCCTGCGTTGACTCCATCATGAACATGCGAATCGATTTCATGCATCTCGATTTTCTCAGCGTTAAGGAGCTCATTGAGAAAATTATAATATTCAGTTTCATTCAGTGGACAATTCAGGTAATCGCCCTCCGATTCATTTTCCCATTCATAACGCGAACCTCGAAAGGCGTTCGAAAGATCCACACTGTCCAGGGTGACGATCGGTGCGATGGCATCATAAAAGTACACGAATTTTTCACCAAGCAGCTGGCAAATATCTTCAGTCAGGCTGGCAGAGGTAAGTGGCCCTGTGGCAATAATGACAGGTGATTTAGGAATGCTTTGAATCTCCTGACGGATGATTTCGATATTTGGATGATTGCTCAGCCGCTCAGTTACCGAAGCTGAAAAGTTTTCCCGATCTACGGCCAGGGCTTTACCGGCTGGCAGTGCATTTTCCTCGGCGCATTGGATGACGAAGGAGTTCAACAAATGGAGTTCATACTTGAGTAAACCAGCAGGTGTATTTCTTTGTACAGCTCCCAGGGAGTTGGAACAGACTAATTCGGCCAGGTCGCCAGTCTTGTGTACGCCGGTTGGAACCTGAGGCCGCATCTCATATAATGCCACCTTTAATCCACGATTGGCAGCCTGCCAAGCTGCTTCACACCCGGCTAATCCTCCACCGACCACGATCAGATCTGACATTGTCACCTCATCTGTATTTTATCATTTTCCTTAAAATACTCTGGCACAAAACTTGCACTAAAACAAATTATCCGCTATACTCATCTCAAGCAGAGGCAACCTATGTTCCAAGTCCAGCATCAATCCATCCGCCCATTAACCACAGCCCATCTTGCTCAAACAATGACTTTGCTTTCATTGACTGCAGATGAACTGAAACAGGAAATCGATTCGGAATTATCTTCGAACCCGGCACTGGAAATGGTCGAGGAAAGACGTTGTCCGACCTGCCACCGGTTACTCACAGAACCTGGTAAATGTCCGATTTGCAGTTTGCCAACCAATATTGAATCAGAAGAACCGGTTGTATTTTTGTCCCCGCGCGAAGAGTTCATCCCTCAGAAGGATTACATCGATACCGAAATTGACGATGAGCCGTTTGCTCCTGCGACAGAAGATCTTCCGACCTATGTTTTGCGGCAGATTGCACCGGATTTAAAGCCGGAACAACGCGGGCTGGCGGCATTTTTACTCACTCACTTGGATGAAGATGGCTTATTGACCACGAGCTTAATGGATGTGGCGCGGTATACCCATTTCATGATCTCTGAAGTGGAGAAGGTGCAAAAAATTATTCAGCTGGCTGATCCCATCGGGGTTGGGTCGTGCACAACGACTGATGCGTTACTTGTGCAATTGCAAGTTCTGGCAGAGACTGGAGAGGTACCTGAAATTGCTGAGATTCTTGTCAGGGAAGGAATGGGTGAATTAAGCCATCATCAGTATTCCGACCTGGCCCATAAATATAACGTACCTCTGCGGAAAATCAACGAAGCAGCAAAATTCATTGCTGAAAATCTAAACCCGTTTCCGGCTCGATCACACTGGGGAGATACCCGTCAGCCTGTGGTTGAACAAACCCAGGTTTATCACCAGCCTGATATCCTGATCAGTTATCTCAATGACGATCCCAACCGGCCATTGGTGGTGGAAATTATCATGCCTATCAGCGGAACTCTGCAAGTGAACCCGTTATTCAAGCAGGCTGTTCGACAGGCCAGTGATGACACGAAACCAGATTTAAAACAGGACCTTGAAAAAGCTTCTCTTTTTGTGAAGTGCCTGCAACAGCGAAACCACACCATGGAAAGGTTGCTCATACGGGTTGTGGGAATGCAAAGGGATTATATAATCAAGGGAGAGAAATTTATTAAACCGGTCACCCGGGCGCAGATTTCTCGCGAACTGGAAGTGCATGAATCGACCATTTCCAGAGCGGTTGCGAATAAAGCTGTTCAACTGCCAAACAAACGAATCGTCCCGCTTTCGTCGTTTTTTGACAGGAGTTTGAATGTTCGCAGTGAGTTGAAAGAGATCATTGAAAAGGAAAGCAAACCTTACAGCGATTCCGATCTGGTGGAGATTCTGGGTCAGCGGGGATACGAAGTTGCCCGCCGCACCGTGGCGAAATACCGGGCTATTGAGGGAATCCTGCCTGCACATTTGAGAAAGGTAACGACAAAAGCCACATGAGATCGATCACTGACCGGATCACGGATTCGTTAAAGGCAAAAAAAGAACCTGGTTTTAACGAAATATTCACCCTGCTCAACTTTGAAGAACTGCCAACAGCTCTCGTGGACAACACATCACGGAGCTTGTTGTTTATTAACAGCAGGTTGATGAAAATTGTTTCTTTCTCCAACCAGGATTTGGCACATAAGCCTTTACAAATTTTATTTCCAGATCTTGATCTTTCGACCGTATCAACCGGAGAGATTCGAAAAGTAAAGGTAAACCGACGGGAAAAACCTGCAGTTGAGTATAAGTTGCGTTTCGAATTCATCGATCAGGCTGCACAGCTGATCGTGATTAAATTTTTATTGGAAAAACCACCCGAACCTGTAGAAAAACAAACCTCCCTGGATCTACTTCGGAAACTCCTCCAATTCAGTCAACTTTCTGATGAATCAAGCTTGCCTATGGCATTACAGCAAAGTACTCTGCTGGCCAGGAGCATCCTGGGGTGTGACTATGTATGCCTCTACCAGGCTGAATCTGATTTTCCGAGGCTGCGGATGGTTGCTGCAAGCGGCCATGACGAACGATTCGCCGAGACATTACCTTCGACAGATTTGATGCGGTTGGATAAGCCGTTTATTTGGTTGAAGGAGAATCGGGTGCTGACAGAAATTCACCGGTCAGCACGTGAGAATCAGGTGGATTACCTGGGGTCTGCACCGTTAATCCAGGGCGGTGGAGCAATTGGTCTGTTCGTGGCAGCTGGAAAAGGTGAACCTGCTACCAACCTTACCATTGATCTCTTGGAATTACTGGCTGCAATGATACTTTCTCTTTTCCAGCAAAATTTACTGGTTGATCATCTGAATCGAAAAATTGATCAAACCCGTGAATTTGCCAATCTTCGGAATACCGCCTTCGAGAATATGAACGAAGGAGTAGTAGTTCTGGATAATGATTTCAATATTACCGAGATCAATCAGGCGGTGGAATGGATGTTGGGGTATTCTGCCCAGGAGGTCATTGGTCAAAACTTTGAGAATATCCTGATCGGCACGGATCGGTTGTTGCCGGCATTATTCGAAGCGCAGAAAGGCAAAGCGACCAATGATATTGGCAAGGCTTCTTTGCACCGCAGGAATGGGCAGGCATTTCCTGTGCAAATTAAGGTCATTCCTTCAATAGCATGCGAGGTTACTCGAGCAATCGTGGTGCTACTGACAGATATCAGCGAACATGAACAGAGTAAAGCGGTTACCCAGCAACTTGAACACCGGGCAATCCTGGGAGATTACACAGCTGCTTTTGCGCATGATGTCCGCAACCCCATTAATAATATTTCAACAGGTCTTCAATTGCTGGCGGCCATTTTGCCGGAAAACGATCCGAATATTGACGTAATCAACCGTATGCTCGGAGATTGCACGCGACTGAACCATTTGATGGAGGCATTTCTTGCTTTCTCCCGACCATTGGAACTAAAATTTGAGTCTTTTGGAGTTGAGCAATTTCTCAAACGCATTCTAGATCGCTGGCAGCCGCGAATGGCTCGTGTCAATGTAAAATCAACGTTGTATGTTGATCCGGATGTCGTCAATATTTATGGTGATCCGCGTTCGTTAGAAAATGTGTTTACAAACCTGATCTCCAATGCTGTGGAAGCCATGACCGAAAATGGAGACACGCTGGCAGTAAAAGCAGTAAAGAGTGCTGAAATTGATGGCAGATCTGCTGTGGAGATCAGTATTTCGGATAACGGGCCTGGAATCCCGCAGGATATCCAGGACCACATATTTGAACCATTTGTCACCACACGCAAGGCTGGAACCGGGCTAGGATTGGCCATCACCAAGCAGATTGTGACTGCCCATAAAGGCAGTATTCGGGTAAACTCGTTCCCTGGCGGAACCGTGTTTACCGTTCAAATTCCTGCAGTAGGTGGAGAATGATCAATGAGTGTCACAATATTAATTGTCGATGATGAGGATAACGCGCGGGAAAATATCGGCGGGTACCTGAGCACAAAAGGATACGAAGTGCTGGGGGCCGCAACGATGGATGAAGCACGTGAGAAAATCCGCAAGGGGGAGGGTGATGTTGTGCTGCTTGACGTGCAATTAGGGGGGGAATACGGCCCTAACCTTTTATACGAAACTGCGTCCATGCCGAACCGTCCGCCGTTTATCATCATGACCGGTTTTGGGGATGTCGAAACCGCGGTGGACGCCATGAAAAACGGCGCAGTAGATTTTCTGCAGAAACCATTAAATTTTCAACAGCTTGATAAATCGTTAGTCCACGCCAGCGAAATTGTTGCGATGCGGCGCGAGTTGGAACACTACCGCGAAGCACAGATGCAAAAGAGCAATTTTGTTGTAGGCGAGAACGAAGAAGTAAAAAACGCCATCAAGCAATCGCTGGTAGCTTCTGAAAAACAGGTGTCGGTACTCATTACCGGTGAAACCGGTACGGGCAAGGATGTGATTGCCAAATACATCCATGCCAGCGGTCCCAGAGCAAACAAACCTTTTATCTCCATCAACTGCGCTGCCATCCAGACCACGATGCTGGAATCTGAGTTGTTTGGACATGAGGCAGGTGCGTTCACGAGTGCTGATAGAAAGAAAGCGGGATTAATGGAAATTGCTGATGGGGGGGTGCTTTTCCTGAATGAAATCTCATCCATGCCGTTGGATATCCAGGCAAAGCTGTTGACAGCCATCGAGACTCATTCATTCAGGCGAGTTGGGGGAACGGCATTGATTAATGTTGATGTTCAGGTATTAGCGGCTTCCAACCGAAATCTGAAGGAAATGATTCAAAAGGGTGAATTCCGCGGAGACCTTTATTACCGTTTGAAAGTGGTCGATCTCGACCTGGCTCCCTTGCGCGAACGCAAGGAGGATATTCCTGAATTGGTGGGTTTCTTTATTCGGCAAAACAATGCCCGCCAGGGCATGAATGTCGTAAATGTCTCGAGCCAGGCCATGGAAGCACTACAGCAATACTCATGGCCTGGGAATATCCGCGAATTATCCAATGCAATCGAACGGGCGATGCTTTTTTGCGACGGTGAAACGATCAACCTGGCTGATTTGCCTAAAGATGTAACGAACCCCGATTAACCAACGTCTGGCATAATACTTGCATCATGCCCTCTAGAGATTAAATTCTGGAGGGCAAAATGTTTTCTATGACCGTAAATGACTTTTTATTGACAATGGCCTGTGCACTTCTCGTTTGTGGCGTGGTGATCCTTGGGGTCGGTATCTACACGTTAATTGGCAAAATGATGGGTAAGGAGTTGACTACCATCGCAAACCAGACAGCAAAATTGGCTGAGAAGGGAATCACGGATGAGATTTCTGGATTAGTTGGGAATGCGCGGACTCTAATCGAAGTTCTCAACAACATGGTTAAAACAACGGCGGGAATTGGTATCTTCCTGGTGTTAATTGGATTCTCACTCCTTGGCGGAGCATACGCATTAGTCTTGCAGATCCGGTAATTCATCATAATCAGCATTAAGGTATTTCGAGAGGAGGAACCGCGATGCAGTTCACTGAGCAAATTTCATTGGTGAACCACCTGACCACAGCAGAAGAGGTGGCGGTTTATTTTAAGGCGTTGCGTCAGGACGAGATCATCTGGAACGAGGTTCAGCGCTTTCTTGCTGATCCTTCCAGAGTGGAGTTTTTGGCCCAACAGGATCGATCTCTTGATGCAGGAGTACTAAGTCTTCTCTCAATCGACCCGGCAATGGATATATCGCATTATCCCATGACTTCATTCTCAGGTACGGCGCTTGAACGTATGATGTTTGAGTATGAGTCTTACATCCAATCCGCTGATCCTGTGGATGAATTCTTGAATGCAGCACTGCTGGCTGCTGCACTAATCGAAAAACGCAAGGTCACCACACAATGGAAGAATGTCATCCTGGAGATTCTTTCCAGGATGAAGATCGGTACTGCCGAAAAATTTTCTCAATTTTGGGGCACGGTTTTTGCCATCACGATTAATCTCGCAGAAGATCAGGATGAATTACTCGACGGATTGATCAATCTACAGCAGCAGGATATAGGTTTACAGGTCTTTATTCACGCTGTACTTTGCTTGCCGGTCGAGGAAGAACAAAAAATTGCCTTATTTGCCAACCACCTTCAATCGGTAAATGCTACAGGACAGTCTCTCGCGCTACGGCTGCTTTCGGACACAACTGATACCGGACTTGTACAACCGGTTGCTCGACGAATTCTTGAAAAGCATTCAAAGATCGATACTGAAAAACAATCCTACGAAAATTACTGGAAGAATCCAGGAGCCTCGCTGCAGTTTGCGCTTCAATGCCAGTCTACAGCGGATATTGCTCACTACGCAGGTGAATCCCAAATTGCCACACAAATGATCAACAAATCGTTGGAAATCCTGACGGCAATTGCGTCCATCGGAAAAATAAAACAAGCGGCTATAAATCCAGAGTCCTCAACTATTCAAGGATATTTCACTGAATCCGATCTTGCGCGGCCAGAAATCGCATCTGAACTGGTATACAGCCCTCTTTGCGATAAGGTAGAGATTCCGTCTGATCGTGCGGTTTTTCCTGTCAAAATTGTCCGCCAATCCAAGGAAATATCCCAAGCCGGGAATGTTGAATTGGCAAATGTCGATCTCGTCGCGGCGGTTGATCAACTCACTGATGGTGAGCTGGACGAGTTATTCATCAAAGGACCAAAATTTATCCAAACATGGAATGCTGTGGAAGTTCTGGATAATTTGCTCAATTCCAACACTTTCATGGAAGCAGGAAGGCTGGCGCGCATCCTGTTGCGAAAGAATCCACTCAATGTGCCCGCGAACCTCGCAGCAGCCACGATACTGGAGCAGGAAGGTAATTGGTCGGAGGCGTTGAAACACCGGCAAACACTGGCAATTTTAGACTCCCACTCTATCGATAGCAAACAAAACCTGGCGAAGGCGTATCTGAATACCGGGAATAAAGCCGATGCGTTCACGGTGATGAGCGACCTGGTCTCTAGGGAGGATTCATGCACGGAAACTGATCTGCTCGAGTATGCAAATCTTGCACTCGACCTTGACCGGTCAGATGATGTACTAAGAGCAGTCGAAAAAATACTGGAGCGCGAATCCGAACATGCTGGTGCGCTAACACTGGCAGGATTGGCGCATTATCAAAAAGGAGAAATCGATCAGGCCATTGAAAAATTTCAAAAAGCCATCGATATTCCTGGCGAAGATCCTCGTGCCTGGATCTCACTTAGTGAGATATACACCCAGAACGGCAATAAGGATGATGCTTTGAACGTGCTCAAAGAGGGCTTGGCAGCAAACCCGGATCAAGGATCAATCAAATCAGCATATGCCAAAAAACTGGTTCAAAGTGGTTCAGCAGCCGAGGCTTATCCTCTATTGCGGGAACTTTCAGCCACCAATGCCAATTATGATACCGATATCCTGCTTGTGGACATCATGAAACAACTCGGGAAAGAAGATCTGTGTGTGGTCATCGAAGAGATGAAAGGACGCTATCCGCAGGATACCCGAATTCTTGCGGAATACGGAGAGAATCTGGTGGCGAACGGCAAGCTGGCAGAGGGATTGACCATTCTTAAGAGGATCAAACCGGATATCAAAGCCAATTCATCCTGGTCAATAGTGTTTGTCACCGCACTGCTGGGGATAGATTACTCGAGACTGCAAACCGGAAGCAAGATCTCGATTAAGGAAATTTGCGATGCAATCAGTATGATCGATCAAGTGCTGGCTTCAGAACCGGATTCAAACAGTGCCAGGCTGCTGAAAGGTGAATTGCTGGCCAAAAACCACCAGCATACAGCAGCAATTAAGGTATTCACCCAGTTGCTTGAGTCCAACAATATGTTTGAGGATCGTTGGCTGGCCCGATTGCATACTGACCTGGCCCAATCTGCGGCTGTTCTAGGTCAGAATGAAATTGCCCTTGCATCCATTGAAGAGGCTCTTGAGCTCCAGCCGGATTGGATTGGATTACAGCAGGTGAAAACAGCAGTATTGATGGCATCCGGTGATGCATCAAAAGCAGAAGTGCAATTCAAACATGTATTGGAAATCGCGCCTGAATCCGTTGAAAAATCTATTTGGGCTGCTCAAACATGGCAAGCGCTGGGCAATCCGGAAAAGGCGATCACGGTGTTACACGATGCGATTGTGAAATATCCAGCTCATCTTGATTTGCAGGCGATGGCTGCTGAAATGCAATTAATGCACGATGCTGAGAGTCCGATTGATGAGTTCAAGCAATCGATGAAAACACTGGTTGCGGAATCGACTGACCCCCAGGAATTAATCCACAGTGCTGCTGTCTTTGCCAGGATGGAGCAAACGGAAGAGGCCTGTGTTGCACTTACCCGCGGGAGTGAATTGGGCAGTGTGGAAGCCACCATGAATCTTTGCGGTTTCTATCGTAAACAAAATGAAATCGTAAAAGCTGATGAGGTACTCAATCAGGTCTGGGAAACGAACTGCGAGCTTTCCATCTTCAAGGCAGAAATCGAGTTCAACAATGGAAATGTCGATAAAGCCTATTCATTGCTGCAAAATACGTCAGACACCCCTATCGGGATTGATTTTAGGCCAGAATTTTTGCCTGTGGAATGGAATGATTTTGTCAACTCCTCAAAACCTGTAACTGCCTTATGGTTGGTGATGAGTTTGAAAAGCGGAAATCATCATGAGTCTATGGGTAGAGCCTGGGAATGGGTAAATAGCGAACCGCTAAATCTTGAGGCGCGTGTTTCCGCAATCGAAACCGCGTTAGCCTGTGGTGCTCTCAAAGACTATGATCGTTTGTTTGATACAGCGGGGGTAGATGAGGTAAATCCATACTTCCACAACTTTGAATTGCTCCGTATTGAACATGACCAAGATCGAAAGATTTTTGCTCTTTCTGCTGAGAAATCTTTTGATAACAAGCCAGTTGATCTGATCAATGAACCTGAAGCGATTACCCGGGTAAAGGCTTTGTTTTCAGAAGGCCAGCTGCTTAACGCGGAAATGCTGTTGGAGGAAATAGTTCAAGGCTTTACCACGTTGAGTGAAGTGCCTTATGTGTGTCGTATTGGCTTATTACGTAATGCGATCAAGGCTGGTGTATCCGTAAACAGGTGGAAGGAAGCTGTCAATCTTTATCGACAATACGGCAAGGAGATGGAAAACAACAATGGATTGAAATCCTTGTTCCTTGAGACACTGGTAACCAGCATCGAGTTCTTTAATTCCGTACAGGGGTTGTCGATAGAAACACATCAGCCGTGGACAGCGTTATACGTGGCTGCGTTGGAAGATGAGATTTCTAAACTCTCGGAGTCATTGGTAGAGGATAAGGTTTATGATGCCCAGCGCTGGGTACTGCGCGGAAATCTTGCACTCAATCCATCACAAGAGAACATCAGGGCACTGGCGTTGATCACTCCGCAAGCTGATGATGCTGCTGCGATGATGGCTGGATTGCGGGCAGCTGACCAAACGAGTACAGCCATCCAGGTGGCGAAAAAATTTGGCAGCAATCCGAGGGTGCTATTAGAACTGGCACTCTGCCTGACTGAAATGGATGGAGAGAAGGCTGCCGAAGTTTTGAAATCCTCACTGCAGATTTCCCCCGATCAGCCTGCAGCACTTTGCCTGCTCAGCCGGATTTATGAAAACTCAGGCAAGAGAGCTGAAGCATTGGAAAATCTCGAAGAAGCTATTAGCCTGTGGCCGAATGAAGCCCGTTGGCACGTGAAAGCAGCAGAAATCTTGCATGAACTGGGAAACCTGGATGAACCGGTAAGGCATCTGCAGGCAGCTCTGGAGCTGAACCCCAACGACTCTGAAATTACTTTCCAATTGGGCAACGCATTTGCCCAAAACAAAAATCACACTACAGCATTGGAATATCTACAGGCGGCGGTCAACAAAGCGCCTAATCGAGCAGAAATCTGGGAAGCCATCTCGGATGCATATCAACAGGCAGGCGATCTGAATGAGGCATTGGACGCTGCTGAAAAGGCAAGCAAAGCAGACCCGTTTGCGGTCAAGCCGCATTTGCAGGCAGGAAGGGTCAATTGGAACCGGGGAGAGACCGAGAAGGCACTCGAACAGGTTAAAATGGCCATCTCGCTCAATCCGGAAAACGCCGAAGGGTATGTGTTCCTGGCACAGTTACTGCTAGAAAAGGGAGAGAAAGCGAAGGCGCTTGAAACGCTCGAGAAGGCTTCACACTGCAAGATTATGAACGTGAGCACAATGATCGATCATGCATTTCTGCTGAAAAAGATCAATGGTGCAGCTGCTGCAAGAGATCAACTTGCCTTATTCAGTGAGCGCTTCCCGGAGAATCCTGAATTGCTAAAGATGCTGGCTGAAGCCGAAGAAGAGTGCGGCAATCTGAGGAAGGCAGAAATAGCCGCAAAGCGGGCATTGGAATTTCACCCCGAGGAGACCGATCTTCATCTTTTCCTCGGAAATTTGCAGGAGAAAAATGGCAATCTCGACCAGGCAGCTCATTATTTCAGCCAGGCAATTGCCCATGACCCGGATAGTACTGAAGGATACATAAAACTGAGCCAGGCGTTCGCAAAGCAGCGAGAGTATGCAAAAGCACGAGAGGTATTGGAAGAAGGAATTCGACGTGCACCTGAGGATATCGATCTCTACATTTCATGCGCCAGTCTCTTGAAGGATGCCAAGGATTATCGGGGAGCTGAACAAATGCTGCGAAAGGCTTCTGCAATTGATCCACGAAATTTGATCGTTCACAGGCAACTTGGCGCGGTACTTGCACTGAATTTGGTACATCAATCGCAGGAAGTGAGTTCACATCTATGATTTCACAATTCGGTCCCAAGGAAAACAATTCGCAGAGTATTAACCGGCTGAGACTCCTATCCTTGTTGAATGCAGGGATGGATACCAAGGCCTATCGATTTACCAGGCAGGCAGCGCTTTCCTGGTTAACGTCATTTCCTGGAGACTTGGAAATTAACCTGGCCTATGCCAGAGCGTTGATGAAGGAAGAACGTTACGCGCATGCTTCTCCAGTGATTCAAAAGATCCTGCATGCAGATCCTGAATATGCCGAAGCGGCAATTCTGGGAGAAGAGGTGTTCACCAGGAGCGACCCGGCATATCTTTCTTTCACCGCAGGTACGATTAAAGCTCTTGGCGGAACTCCGGTTAATTCTGCGGTGACCCCTGCCTGGGGAGAAAAGATTTTTATGATTCGCCGTGCTATAGCCGGAGGGAATTTTGAAGCTGCCCGATCGCAATTATTCGAGATCCTCGGTGAATCTGAACATGTGGAAATGATCAGCTATTACCACTTGCTGATTGCTGAGAAACTTGAAGATCAGACCAGCCTGGCAAACCTGGCTTTGCTATATCACACGCGATGGCCGGATTGTATTCAAATCAGCCTTGTGCTGGCACGCATCTGGATGGATTCCGGAAGAGAGGATGATGCGGTAAACCTGCTGCATACCTGCGCTTCCAATGATCCAGCCGGGCAAGTGCCTTCAAGGATGTGGGGAAAGGTACATCCGTACCAGGCACTCTATCCGCAGGAAATGCAGATTACTCTTGATCTTCCCATTCCAGCAGAGGTGGCAGGAAAACTGGGGTTGAACCAGCTCGCAGCGGGAAAACCTTCAGCTACCGGTTCTGTTGGGGGAACCTATCTGAAAACAAACGTCACGACTTTTGATGGATATAAAGTGACGCCCACGACCGCAGAGTCCTACCCGGTACATCCCAAGATTACCCCTGATGTAAAAAAGAAAAAAAGTCCTGTTTCCACAGAAGTTGAAAAGGAATTCAAGGAAGTTGCCAGCAGCCTGGGTCAGGAAGTGTTGAACCATACGGATGAGCGCTACCCGGCATATGTGATTATGAGTATGAAAAGCGGACTTCAGAACCAGTTTGGTGAACAAAGTGCTGCGGTAATCGTTGATGAAATGAATACACTGGCCAGGAATATCCAGGAAAAGGCCGGCTGGACATCAATTGTGTTTATACCCGATGATCTTGAAATTTGCGGTAAATATAATATCACTGCCGTTGACGCATTGGATCCATGGAAGATCAAACTAGCACTAGTCGATCTTGATAAAGCACTTGAGAAATCAGGCGAAAGAATCGGTACGGTATTGATTGTCGGTGGAGACGCAGTGGTCCCCTTCCACAGGCTGCCGAATCCTACAGACGATTCCGATTCTGATGTTCCTTCGGATAGTCCGTATGCTACGTTGGATACCAACTACTTTGTTCCTGATTGGCCAGTAGGCCGTTTACCGGGTGAATCGGGTGAAGATGCGGGATTGCTGTTGTCGCAGATTCGCAACATCAGTGCCTACCATTCAGATGAACCGAGTACCTCCTCAATCATCGATTCTATTTTCAGGGTGTTGTTCTTCTGGAATCAACCCTGGATCCAGAATTATTCCAATATTGGCTATTCGGCTTCAGTATGGCGGCGTTCTTCGCTGGCGGCTTTTCGACCGGTGGGAGAAGGACGCAATCTGTATCTTTCGCCGAATGGGAAAAATGCATCTTTCAACCCGGGGAAGCTGGCCTCCGCGCAAATCGGATACTTCAATCTTCATGGTGTCGAAGATGGAGCAGAGTGGTACGGGCAGAAGGATGTCACTGAAAATGATTCCGGTCCCGATTTCCCTGTGGCTCTAAAACCTTCCGACATACAATCCCTGCCCGATATTCCACGGGTCGTATATTGTGAGGCCTGCTATGGCGGACATGTTTTTGATAAGAGGGAGGATGAATCGATTGCATTGACCTTGCTTGGCAAGGGGGTCATGGCCATGGTTGGCTCGACAACAATTTCCTACGGATCGGTAACAACACCGTTGATCGGTGCTGATCTGTTAGGCTTCCTGATTCTAAAGAATTTACGCGACGGTCAATCTGTTGGTATTTCAATGCTGAATGCCAAGGTGGAGTTTGTGCGAGAGATGAACCGCAGGCAGGGTTATTTGGACGGCGAGGATCAGAAAACGCTCATTTCTTTTGTCCTGTACGGGGATCCGTTGGTAGCTTACGATCCTTACCAGTCAGCCAAGAAAGTAACGCCGCGGGATATTTACCACCCGGTGGTTAAAACGATCAGTGACAGCCCTGTTTTAGATCAGCAGACTGAAAAAGCAGCACCAAAGATGATCGCGCAGGCGAAAAATATGGTGAAAGAATATCTGCCAGGGATTGAATATGCTGAAGTGCGGGTTAAAAATCAGCAGATCAATGGGTATGTTTCAGGGAAGTTCTCCAAAGCATCCAATCAGAATGCATCGGGACGTGTGGTGGTAAGCTTCAGCAAACAGATCACCCAGGCGGAGAAAATTCACAGGCAATATGCCAGGGTAACACTGGATAAAGATGGCAAGATGATCAAACTTGCAGTATCACGCTAAAGATGATGAATAAATTGCCCGCGGAACTAAGTTTCCGCGGGTTTTTTTTATCGAATCCCCTAATATCGAATATAATTCAGCACATCATACGAAACAAGGTGACTTATGGCAAAGAAAATGACCGGTGCAGAAATCAGGCAATCAT
>ENA-UOYA01000649-UOYA01000649.1-activated-sludge-metagenome-genome-assembly--contig:-NODE-649-length-41911-cov-6.022864_pt1 | contig 41911 bp, 36 predicted proteins | sample MGYA00238163_ERZ764804 | MGnify/ENA primary metagenome ERZ764804 (study PRJEB28919, sample SAMN05720223) | activated sludge metagenome | isolation source: Anaerobic digester | place: Hong Kong...
ATGTGACTGGAGTTCAGACGTGTGCTCTTCCGATCTGGAAGCTTCACCTATAATTTCTGTACTGGTGGGGTCAGGTCTTTCGACATATCCTGAAGAAGAAGATATCACTGCGGCTATGCGCCGGATTAATGTGATTAACACTGATTACAGGACATATTTAAGCAGTTTGGAGCCGTGCAGCTATGACATTATATATTTTGACCCGATGTTTCGCGCTCCGCGTCATAAATCACCCGCGATGAACTCGGTCCGCCTCCTTGCCGACCCTGCGCCGGTGGAAAAGGAAACAATTAATTTGGCACTGCGCGCGGCGGCAAAGAGAGTGGTTTTGAAAGAAAGACGCGGCAGCGCTGAATTTGAACGTCTGGGGTTTAAGCATGTTGTTGGAGGCAATTACGCGCCCGTAGCCTATGGAGTCATGGAAAGGCAAGGGGTGTTGGATTGAAAGGGACGATGCAGGAGAATTTACCGCTGGTGGTTATTACCGGACCTACCGCCACAGGGAAAAGTGATATAGGTGTAAAAGCAGCCGCTATTGTAGGAGGGGAAATTATTTCCGCTGACTCCATGCTGGTCTACCGGGGTATGGACATCGGCACGGCCAAACCCTCCGCTGAGCAGATGGGCGGTATTACCCATCATCTTATTGATATTGTTGAACCTGACGAGGAGTATAATGTCTCTTTATTTCAGCAGCAGGCCAGGAGCATCATAAAGGATATTATAAGCAGGAATAAAATCCCTTTTATGGTAGGCGGCACAGGGCTTTATATAAGATCTGTAATAGATGATTATGATTTCAGTGACACTGGAGGGGACGAATCTTACAGGAAAGCCCTGCAAAATGTGGTGGTTGAGCGCGGACCTGAGTCTCTCTACAAACAGCTGTCCGAAATCGACCCGCTGACGGCCAAAAAACTGCATCCAAGAGATGTGAGACGAATAATCAGGGCACTAGAAGTACACAAACATACCGGCAGGCCAATCTCAAGTTATCATACACTTGACCGGCCGGGTCAACCTCTCTATAACTTGCTGATGTTTGGCCTGACTATGGAAAGGGAGGCATTGTACAAAAGAATAGAACAGAGGGTTGATCTTATGCTGGCTGCCGGCCTGGTGGAAGAGGTGGCAAGGTTGTTAAGAATGGGTTTTTCAACTGAACTAAGTTCCATGCGCGGCCTTGGTTATAAAGAAATCGCAGCATACCTGACCGGAGCGATGAGCCTTGATCAGGCGGTTGATGTTTTAAAAAGAAACACCAGAAGATTTGCTAAAAGACAATTGACCTGGTTTCGGAGGGATAACAGAATAAGGTGGCTTTCTGTTGACCAGCCCGGCAGTCAGGAATTTATCGTGCAAGAAATTACCAGAACGGTAGCAGGAGTATCTAAAGGTTTGTAGAAAATATAAAGAACAACATTCCAACGGAGGGAGGCCAAGTTATGACAAAACCTCAGATTAATCTACAGGACGCTTTTTTAAACCAGGTCAGGAAAGAAAATATTCCGGTAACCATTTTCCTTGTCAATGGTTTTCAGTTAAAAGGAATGGTTAAAGGTTTTGATAATTTTACAGTAATTTTAGAAAGCGACGGCAAGCAGTTAATGGTTTACAAACATGCGATTTCAACGATCAGCCCGCTTAAACCTGTCAGCACCGTTTTTTCGGAAACGAAGGGCTCCTAACTCATCGGACAGCCCCTCCCATTGAGGGGCTTTACTTTTTGGTCGTAAAAACTCACCGCAGACGTATAATGGTAATGATTGATGCCTTAGACGGGGTGATGGCGGCTTATGAGAGTAAAGATATGGAACAGCCAGGAGAATATAAAGAACACTGATATAAAGGCAGAGACCAGCTGGAAAACACAGGCGGCCCAACTAAATCTCAAAATTGCACGCAGCGGGGATGAACCAAACTCACTTAAGAACGCCAGGGAAATATTGTTGGAGTTGAATGCCCTGGTCGGCCTGCGCAGCGTGAAGAGGTTGATAGAAGAGATCTACTCTTACGTGGAAATCCAAAAAAAAAGGCAGAAAGAAAAGCTTGTCTCTGAACCGCTGTGCCTGCATATGATTTTTAAAGGAAACCCGGGCACAGGCAAAACGACAGTTGCCAGAATATCAGGCAGGCTTTTTAAAGAAGTTGGAGTACTCCCCAAAGGGCACCTGGTTGAGGTTGAGCGAGCAGACCTGGTGGGTGAGTTTATTGGGCATACGGCCCAAAAGACCAGAGAGCAGGTAAAAAGGGCACTGGGCGGCATACTTTTTATTGATGAGGCCTATTCCCTGGCCAGGGGAGGCGAGAAGGACTTCGGCAAGGAAGCCATAGACGCCCTGGTAAAAGGCATGGAGGACCACAGGGACAATCTGATTTTGATCCTAGCGGGCTACCAGGATGAAATGGACTGGTTTATAGAGACAAACCCCGGCTTGCGGTCACGCTTTCCCATACACATTTATTTCCCTGATTTCAGCAACGATGAATTGCTGGCAATAGCCGATCTGATGCTGCAGCAGAGACAGTATTTTCTTTCCAACGGCGCCAGGGAAGAATTCAGGTTTATTATTGAAAGGGAACATAAAAGGCATGAGCACAGCGGCAACGCCAGGTTGGTGCGTAATCTGATTGAAAGGGCGATCAGGCGCCAGGCGGTAAGACTCCTGCAGAAAAATTGTGATCTCAGCCGGGACGATCTAATGGTTATACATAAAGAAGATTTAACAGGCGCCATAGATCTGATTTAAACACCAAGTTAATGAAGGAGATACTTGCACATATATGATAACCGACTTAGATAAACTATCTGAAGAGGTGGAAAAAGAAGTACAGGAAGTATACCGGGCTGTCGATGCCGCTGCAATGCACAACCACAAAAAAGTACTGGCCGCATTTCAAAAGAACAGGGTCAGCGACTATCACCTAAAAGGAGCAACCGGTTATGGTTATGGAGACAGGGGCAGGGAGGCTCTTGAGCAAACGTACGCGGAAGTTTTCAGGTCCGAGGCCGCCCTAGTGCGCAGTCAGATTGTGTCTGGGACCCATGCCATAGCTTTATGTCTTTACGGGGTCCTGCGGCCAGGAGATGAAATCCTGGCGGTACAGGGGGAGCCTTACGACACCCTTGGCGAGATGATCGGAATCCGTGGGAATGCCCCTGGCTCGCTTAAAGAACTTGGCGTAACTTATAAACAGGTGGAATTATTAAATGAAGGCGGCTTAGACTACGAAGGAATTAGACAAGCCCTGAACGTCAGGACCAAAATGATTATGCTGCAGCGCTCCCGCGGCTACAGCCGGCAGCCGTCTCTGGGAATCAGCGCTATAAAGCAAATTATAGGGTTTGTCAGGAACCTTAAACCTGAAACTGTCATTTTTGTAGACAACTGCTACGGTGAGTTTGTTGAGACGGAGGAGCCGGTAGAAGCCGGTGCTGACCTGGTTGCAGGCTCTCTGATTAAAAACCCGGGCGGGGGATTGGCGCCAACTGGGGGATATGTGGCCGGAAGGACAAAATATGTCGAAATGGCCGCCAACAGGTGGAGCGCCCCAGGTATAGGAGCCGAAGTGGGGCCTTCCGGCGAGCATCAAAGGACACTTTTTCAGGGTTTGTTTCTCGCGCCGCATATTGTGGCGGAAGCGCTTAAAGGTGCTGTTTTCGCTGCGAGATTGTTTGAAAGGCTGGGATACAAAGTCTCTCCCGAGTATAATGCGCGGCGGCATGATATCGTACAGGCTATTGAACTCGGCACACCTGAAAAGATGCTTGCTTTTTGCCGGGGTATCCAGGGGGCCTCGCCGGTGGACTCACATGTGCGCCCGGAGGCGAATGAAATGCCTGGTTACGCTGAACCTGTAGTTATGGCGGCGGGTACATTTGTTCAGGGGGCTTCTTTGGAGTTAAGCGCTGACGGTCCGTTAAGACCGCCATATACTGTTTACCTGCAGGGGGGACTTTCAAAAGAGTATGTAAGATTGGCGGTTATGGCCGCAGCCCGTGAAGTGCTGAAAATGTAAAAATAACAAAAAAATAAAAATTTCAGAAGGTTTTGAAGTTATTTTGGCGAAAAACTAAATAGAACCATTAACTGGTGGTGTTTTGATGAATTTCAAGCAGTTGGAGGCATTTATTTGGGTAGCTGAGCTGCAAAGCTTTACCAGGGCTGCCCGTCAGCTTTTTATGAGCCAGCCTGCTGTCAGTTTTCAGATCAAAGCACTGGAGGAAGACCTGCAGGTAGCATTGTTTCAGCGTGGAGATAAAAAAGTAATGCTCACCGAAGCGGGCCGTCTATTATATCCTGAAGCAAAACAGATGATCAGGCATTATAACAGAATCAAAGCAGGGCTGGATGACCTCAAAGGGCTGAAAACCGGGCATCTTGTGGTAGGCGCCAGCACTATCCCGGGTGAATATCTGCTGCCCCTGATGATTGGTGGTTTTAAAGAAAAGTTTCCAGGCATCCAGGTGATTTTGAAGGTTGCGGGCAGTGGTCAGGTCAGCCGGTGGATCAGGGAAAGAGAGATTGATCTTGGTATTACCGGAACAACCATGGAAGGTGAAGGTATTGAATGCCAACCATGGCTGTTGGATCATTTGATATTAATCGTCAATCCCTCGCATCCATGGTCAAAACAAAGCGAGGTCACTCTTAATGACCTGAAGGATGAATCAATGATCCTCCGCGAACAGGGTTCAGGCACCAGAAGATCGTTGGAGCAGAGACTCGCTGAAAAAGGTGTGATCCTGGATAAGATCCCGCATACAATGGAATTGGGAAGTACCAGGGCCGTTATCACCGCAGTTGAAGCAAACCTGGGTGTGAGCATTGTTTCAAAATATGCGGTTAAAGAAGCTTTGGAACTGGGACGGGTTAAAGAGGTTAAATTAAGCGGTGTTGATTTAAGCAGGTACCTATACCAGATTAGGCATACCCAGGGTATAGGCGGGTATGCTATTGAGGCATTTATCACTTTTGTCAACGATGCGGAGAATCGCCAGCTTTATTTGAAGGTTTAGCATAAAAAACAACTTAGTGCCATAAAAAGAGTGCCTTTATAATGCTTAAGATTAATCCAAAATATTATAATTTAAGTACCAAGATAGCCGTTCTTTCATTTGGATCGGTTTTTCTTTCTATTATCATAGGTGTTTTTGTGGTAGTTGAAAGAATGTCCGATTCCTTGGAAAAAGAAATGGGCATGAGAGCGATGGCCATTGCCAGGACACTGGCCCAGTTTGAAGAAATCCAAAAAAACGTGGGTAATCCGGGCGGCCAGAATATTATTCAGCCAATCGTGGAACGTACCCGCCTGGCTACCGGTGTTGAATACGTGGTGGTGGTTGACATGGAAGGCACCCGGTATTCACATCCGGTTGAAGACAGGATTGGCAAAAAATTTACCGACACAGATCTCAGCCCGGCCCTGGCAAATAATGAATACATATCAAAGGCGCAAGGTGTTTTAGGCCCGTCAGTGCGCGCGTTTGTGCCAATAAAAGTAGATGAAGGCACCCGCCAGGTCGGCGTGGTCATTGTCGGCGTACTGACACCAACAAAGTTAAGTCTTCTTAAATACATTCAGGCACAGCTGTACTACTCACTGGGCATAGGTATGATCATAGGCCTGTTAGGCTCTTTTTACCTGGCTAAAAAAATTAAAAGCGCCATGTTTAACATGGAGCCGGAGGAAATTGCCAGGCTCCTGGAAGAGCGTGTGGCAATCTTTCAAGCTATCAGCGAGGGTATGATCGCCATTGACGCCAAGAGCAGGATTACTATAGCAAACAGTGAGGCAATGCGCATAATCGGCAAGAACGAGGATGAAATAATAGGAAGTTATATCGGTGATGTTATCCCAGGCACACGCATGCCGGAGGTTTTGAGTACCGGGCAGGCTCATTTAAACAGCGAAATGATCATTAATAATACTGTGGTTCTGGCTAACCGGGTGCCGATAAGATTTGAAGGTTATATCATCGGGGCGGTTGCAACCTTTCATGCTAAAACTGAGGCCAACAGGCTGGCTGAGGAGCTGACAGGAGTCAAATCATTTATTGAAGCTTTGCGCGTGCAAAATCATGAATATATGAATAAGCTCCACACTATAGCCGGCTTGATTCAGCTTGACAAAAGCCAGCAGGCTCTTGATTATATATTTGATATTACTGAAGAACAGCAAGAAATAACGAGGATCGTGTCAAAGAACATATTTGACCACAGTATAGCCGGGCTGCTTCTAGGTAAATACGCCAGAGCCAAAGAGCTAAGGATTAACATGGTTATTGACCGGCAATCCAGTTTATCCGGATTGCCGCCGTGTTTGGAAACAGGCGATATGGTAGCTGTCATCGGCAACTTGATCGAAAATGCCTTTGACGCTGTCCGTGAAGAAAAACAGGAAAGAAGAAAAATATACTTTGCAATTTTTGATAATATAAATAATTTGGTCATTATGGTACGTGACTGGGGAGCAGGTATTCCATTAGAAAAGAGAGAAACAATATTTCAACAGGGGTTCACTACCAAAGGCTCGATGAACCGCGGTATTGGACTTTACCTGGTCAAACGGTATGTTGAATTGGCCGGTGGGAGTATAACCGTCAATAACATGGAAGAAGGCGGCGCTGAATTTACTGTTATTATGCCCAAAGATGAATACCGGGAGGCGGAAGGATAGTTGTCCCAGATAGAAGTTTTAATTATCGAAGACGACCCCATGGTTGTTGAAGTAAACAGGAGTTTTGTGGACGCCGTGCCGGGCTTCAGGGTGGCGGGAGTAGCCCGCACCGGGCGGGAGGCTGTTGAACTGGTCAAGTCCCTAAAACCGGACCTGGTTCTGCTTGATATCTACCTGCCGGATATAGACGGCGTTGCCGCGCTGCAAGAAATCAGGCGCCTTGACCTGCCTACCGATGTGATAGCGGTTACCGCAGCCCAGGATGCTAAAACCATCCAAAATGTTTTTCGTTACGGCGCTATAGACTATATAATTAAACCTTTTAAGTTTGCGCGCATTAAAGCGGCGCTGACAAGTTATGCCACCATGCACAACCGCTTTAAACACCAGACTATGATGAATCAGTCAGAAGTCGACAACATAACCAAGGGCAGGGGGCAGCAATTTGATGAGGAAATACCAAAACGTCTTAATGAGTTAACCTTAAAACAGATCTACCTTTTTCTTTTAAAGGAGGGGAAATCATTATCCGCCGAGGAAGTGGCTGAAGGTGTCGGCCTGGCCAGGGTAACCGCCAGAAGGTATCTTGATTTTCTTGAGAAATCAGGCAGGATTGTTCTCGGTATGCAGTATGGATCGATTGGGCGCCCAATTAACCGCTACCGGGTAAAAGAATAAGAGGTAATTATCAATGAAAACCAAGATTACCGTAATCCTGTGCTTATGTCTATTTACCATTTTGACACCAGGGTGCGGCGAAAGAGTTGTTGATAAGGAACAGGTCAGCCCTGATGAGAAAATTGTCATCAAGTTTTCTCATGTAGTAGCTGAGAACACACCCAAGGGCCTCGCCGCAGAGCGTTATGCGGCACTGGTCAAAGAGCGCACCCGCGGCAGGGTGGAGGTTCAGGTTTTCCCCAATTCCACCCTCTATAAAGACGGCGAAGAGATACAGGCGCTGCAGTCCGGCGCTGTTCAGATGATCGCTCCCGCTACTTCCAAGCTGGCTGGAGAATTCCCACAATGGCAGATTTTCGATCTGCCATATGTTTTCATGAATGAGGAGAAAGTTCACGAAGCAATGAACGGTTATATCGGCGTTAAACTGTACGGGGGATTGAGACAGAATAATATTCAGTCTCTTGCCTTTTGGGACAGCGGTTTTAAATTGATTACCAACAGCCGGAAACCTATCATATACCCGCAGGATTTTAATGACCTGTCTTTCAGGGTAATGATCAACAGTAAGGTCCTGAAAAAGCAATTTGAGAAATTGGGGGCAACACCAGTTGAAGGATCTTTCGACGATCTTTACCGTGCTCTTGAAACAAGGGCTTTCGACGGTGAGGAGAACACCATATCAAACATTTGCACCAAGAATTTGTACAAAGTTCAGCCCTATTTAACTGTTTCTAACCATGGTTACATGGGTTATGTGGTTTTGACCAACGCTGCATACTGGAACAGCCTGCCGCCTGATATCAGAGAGGTGCTGGAGAGCACAATGGCTGAGGTTACTGAATGGGAGCGCCAGCAAGCTCTCAAAATGAACAAAGAGGGACTGGAAATGGTCGCTCAGTCAGGAGTCACGCAGGTACATTACCAGACGGAAGATGAAAAAAGAGAGTGGATGGAAGTCCTGCGACCAATTTACACAGAGTTTAGCGATGTTATTGGCAGGGATCTGATTAGTTCAATTGAAGAGTTAAACTAAAAAATACTAAAAAAATGGCTGTACCGGATTGTTTCCGGCACAGCCATTTTTTTAGATAAGGCTTTTAATTCAATTCAGCGTCTTTTGTTTCCGGGCTGAAAATCAGGCTAATAAAGGTCATCACCGCGCCGACGGTCAGAATTACGGCAGGTGAAAGCCACATATCATCCTTTTCAATCGCTTTTATAAACGGGATGCTATGAGCCCACCAAACATAGATACTGAACCAGGCGCCGATTAACGCGCCGGAGGAATAGCCGAAACCAACTCCCACAGCACGCCGTTTGGTCGGGAACCTTTCGGAGAGATATGACGGGACAACACCCCAGGCCAGCTTCAGCATGCCCGCCATGGTGGTCCCGATCAAGGCAATCAATAAATTCCGCGATAAAGCAGCGTGGTAGAGCACATAATACACCGGAACGCCAAATGCAACTAAGAAAACACAGTAGTACATGGTAAGTTTTCTCCGGCCGACTATTTCTGACAGCCAGCCATAGAAATTATACCCGAGAAAGGCGCAAAACAGGGCAAAGCCGTAAATTAAACTATATGTAGTCGCGTCAAAGCCCCTCCCGCCAAGGGTTAAAATATTCGGAAGGAATCCGTATACTGAGTAATCAGTAAGGAAGAGTCCGGTCATGAAAAAGAACACCTGCAGGAATGTCCAGAGTGCCGGGGGCTTAAACAAGCTGATAAACGGCGCCTTTTCTATAGTTCCTTTTTCTTTAGCTTCTTCGAATTTGGGTGACTCAGGCAAAAATCCCCTGATATAAAGAGCTAAGAAAATAGGTATAACACCGGTAAGAAAGGCAATCCTCCAGCCATATGACAACATTGCTTCCGCGCCTAAAGCTGCATTAATAATGGCAAAAACTACTGAGGCTACAACATAGCCGGCAGGGAAACCTGATTGGATGAAACCGCCAATAATCCCGCGCTTACCTCTGGGCGCGTGTTCAATGGCAAAGGTTTGGCTGACTGCGTACTCACCACCGAAAAATACTCCCATGATAAATCTAATGCCGGCAAACAAGACACAAGATAAGACCCCAACTTGCTGATATGTAGGAAGAAAAGCCGCCAAAACGGACATTAAACCTACGCCGCCGATTGTGTAGATCAGCAGCATGCGCCTGCCGATTTTATCCGCGTAGTGGCCAAATATTGCTGAGCCTACCGGGCGGGCAGCCATGGTGATGGAATAAGTCAAAACAATAACTACATACTGCCAGGCTTCACTTCCTTTGGGTGACACGAAAAGCTTACTTAACATAGGCGCCATTACAATAACCAGCGCCATATCATAAGCATCCATGGCGAATCCCAGGAATTGTGAGATCATGGCTAGTTTAGTATCTTTCTCAAGGGTTTTTTTCATTGAGTCAACGTGTACTGAAGACATTATTTACCTCCTAAAAGCTAATTTCTGATAATTTTTTTTATTCTATTTCATTAATCACTCCCAACATAGATATATTGATAACTGGTACTAAAGTTTAAACCACAGGCAGACACATTATGGAATAATAACAAGATATACTGATATGTCTCTGCTTATTTGAAAACCATTATATTTAATAAAATAATGAACAAAAATATTTAGTTCATTTTGTTTTAATATTATTTATATAGTTCTATGTATTATGGATAAGTAATACTGTATACTATATATTATGTAATATATACAGTATAATAGTGACGTTTGATGTGCCAAAAAAGAGAGGATGCTCTCCGAAGTGTTTGGAAAACATCCTCTATTATGTGTCTATCAATAAAAAGGAAAACTGCTGTTTAATTCACTGCCGTTTTAAATCCGGCAGACAAATCAATGAATGCGGCGCACCAGACCAATTACCTTGCCTAAGACTTTAAGGTCAGACGTATAAATAGGCTCCATCAGACTGTTTTCAGGCTGGAGCCGGACCCTGTCTTTTTCTTTAAAGAATCTTTTCACTGTGGCCTCCTCATCTAAAAGCGCTACCACCACATCGCCGTTATTGGCGTCATGCTGCTGCCTCACAATAACCATATCGCCGTTAAAGATGCCGGCTTCGATCATGCTGTCACCGCGTACTGTCAGCATAAAAAATTCACCCGCTCCGGTAAAATGGGTCGGCAGCGGAAAGAGGTCCTCTCTGTTCTCAACCGCTAAAAGGGGAAGTCCTGCGGCAACCTTGCCGAGGAGAGGTACGTTCACGAATTCAACCCTTTCACCTTCTGGATCGTCCAGCACCTCCATAGCCCTTGGCTTTGTGGCGTCGCGCCTTAAATACCCTTTGGCTTCCAGCTTTTTCAGGTAAGCATGTACGGTAGAACTGGAACTTAAACCTACCGCCTGGCCTATTTCCCTGACAGAGGGAGGGTAGCCTTTCTGCTTTATGTTTTTCTTAATCATAGCAAGTATAGCCGCCTGTTTGGGAGTGAGGTCGGAATCCATTGCAGCACCTGCCTTTATAATAATGTTCATTTTATTATAACACAAAATTCATATATTAAAACACTTGTTCGAATTATTTTTATTCTAATAAATAAAAATAATTTTTAACTTTTAGAAGGATGCCATTTAATAGTGTCGAAAACTATTTACAATACCGTTTATAATAATGTTCATTTTATTATAACACAAAATTCATATATTAAAACACTTGTTCGAATTATTTTTATTCTAATAAATAAAAATAATTTTTAACTTTTAGAAGGATGCCATTTAATAGTGTCGAAAACTATTTACAATACCGTTTGCACAAGAGGTGGTACCAGTTGAAGTTGGTCAGGGTGGCCATTGTTGGCGGTGGCCGCGGAGGTTATTCCGTATTAAGGATGCTCAAGGAAATAAAAGAAGTTGAAATTGTCGGCATCTCAGACGTTGAACCGGAGGCGCCCGGTATCGTCGCTGCGCAAGAAGAAGGTATTAGCGTTACCAGGGATTTTAATGAACTTCTCAGCCTGCCGGATCTGGATGTGATAATTGAAACTACCGGACTGCCTGAAGTGCGTGATAAGATCCAACAGAACATTAGCAGTAAGACAGCACTTATGGAAGCCAAGGCTGCCAACTTGATTATAACTATTTTAAAAGAAAAAAAGGAAGAGCTGCTGGAGATTAAGAGAGTTAAAAGCCAGCTCTCGGCCATACTTGATTCAGTGCAGGAAGCTATTGAGGTAGCTGATATCAACGGCAATATCCAATACGTAAACAATGCCTTCTCAAGAGTTACAGGCATCTCTGAGAAAGACAGGATCGGCCAGAATATTTTTGAAGCATCACCAGACGGCGCCCTGGCGTCTGTTCTAAAAACAGGGAAACTTGTTTTCGGCCACAGGACTAAAGTCGGCGGCAGCAACGCTGAAGTTGTTTCCAATGCCGCACCAATTAATGTTGACGGGATCATGGAAGGCGGCGTCGTAGTTTTTCAGCATTTTACCGATGTCATGAACATCATGGAAGAACTGAAAAAAAGCACTACCATTATTGAAAGTCTCACAGACAAATTAGGACAGGTGACAACCAGCAAATATACATTTGATGATATCCTCGGCAACAGTGACGAGCTGAAAAGATGTATAAATTTAGCCGAGAAATCAGCCCGCAGCAACACAACTGTTTTGCTTCTGGGTGAAAGCGGCACAGGCAAAGAATTGTTCGCTCACGCCATTCACTCTTCTTCTATGCGGCGGGAAAACCCGTTTATTAAAGTAAACTGCGCGGCTATACCCGAGACACTGCTTGAAAGCGAATTCTTCGGCTACGCCAAGGGCGCTTTTACCGGAGCGGTTAAATCCAAAATAGGAAAATTCGAACTTGCCCACAGCGGGACGATCTTCCTTGATGAAATAGGAGACATGAATCTTATCCTGCAGGGCAAGCTGCTGCGGGTACTGCAGGAAATGGAATTTGAACGGGTAGGCGGCAACCAGACCATAAAAGTTGATGTGCGTGTTATAGCTGCCACCAACCGCAACCTGCGGGAATTGATCCGGCAGGGCAAGTTCAGGGAAGACCTTTTTTACCGACTGAATGTTGTTGAAATCACTATTCCGCCGCTAAGAGTGCGCAAAGAGGACCTGCCGGTTCTTCTGGACAACCTGATTGTCAAGTTGAACAGAAAACTTGGCAAAAAAGTTAGAGGGGTTTCCAAGGAAGCAGAGGAAATGCTCTACAACTTCGACTGGCCCGGTAATGTGCGGGAGCTTGAAAATGTTATTGAAAGAGTAATGGTTACAATGGATGAGGAAATTATCAACAAGAAGAATCTAAGCCAACAAATGAATCAGTTTAGAATATCTCATGACCGTGACATTGAACTGATTACCATCGACCAGATGGAGGAAATGCTCATCCGCAAGGCCGTGGCCAAATTCGGCAATACGGTTGAAGGAAAGAGGCGCGCTTCACAAGCTTTGAACATTTCGCTGGCGACTCTTTACAACAAGTTAAAAAGGCAAAAACCCACGAATATTAAAATTTAGAAATTTTATAAAAATAAGAAATGCCATTGACCCCAATGCCTTAGCTGTCTATGTTTCTTAAAATTAGAATATTTGCTGTCAAAATCCGAATAAATATTACTTATTTATCACAGTATAAGTTTTATGATCAGTCATTGTCAAAACCGCCAAAAAGCCAGCAATAAGCTGGCTTTTTGGCCAAATGAATGATCGTGCTGCAGGACTATGGTAATAGGTACTATGTCAATGGTACAAATCTTGCAGTAAATTTACCTGTTGGGACCAACACTTAGCAAAGGGGGGAATAAAAATTAAAACCATCAACACAAGCGTTATTACGGAAAATGTAGCGAGAATGTGTCAGGAGGCCAACTTCTTACTTGGCGAAGACGTGATGGAGGCCTTCAAAAAAGGGTGCGAAACGGAAGTCTCCAACACGGGCAAAGAAATACTTCAGATTCTGATTAAGAATGCTGAGATTGCCCGTGAGGAGCAGGTCCCTATGTGTCAGGACTGCGGCTACGCTGTTGTTTTCCTGGAGCTGGGACAGGATGTCCATATCGAGGGTGGAGATCTTTACGAGGCAATAACTGAGGGGGTTAGAAAAGGATATACTGATGGCTACCTCAGGAAGTCCATCGTAGGTCATCCGCTTGAGCGCAAAAATACCGGCGATAACACACCTCCGGTTATTCACACCAAAATCGTCCCGGGTGAGAACCTCAAAATTACCCTCGCTCCCAAAGGCGGCGGCAGTGAAAACATGAGCCAGATAAAAATGATGAAGCCGGCCGACGGAGTGGAAGGCGTGAAAAACTTCGTTATTGAAGTGGCTAAAAACGCCGGCCCGAACCCCTGCCCTCCGGTTATTTTAGGAGTAGGCATTGGCGGCACAATGGAGAAAGCTGCGTTAATCGCGAAGGAAGCGCTGTTAAGGGAGATTGGTTCAGTTAATGAAGATCCGGAAATGGCGAAGCTTGAGGCGGAACTGCTTGAAAAGATAAATAATTTGGGCATCGGACCTCAAGGGCTGGGCGGCAGAACTTTCTGCCTGGCCGTGCATATTAAAACCTACGCTGCCCACATTGCCAGTTTGCCTGTTGCAGTAAACATTAACTGCCACGCGGCAAGGCACAAAGAGGTAGTGCTATAAGATATTACCAAGAGAGAGATAGCTGAATTAAAAGGGGAGGTGAAAATATTGACCCAGATCAGGCTTACTACTCCATTAACAGATGAAGATGTAGAAAAGCTCAGAATTGGACAGCAGGTTCTCGTGAACGGTGTCATTTATACCGGCCGGGATGCTGCACACAAAAGAATGGTAGATCTGATCAAAGCAGGGAAAGTGAATGAACTGCCCTTCGATCCCAAAGGTCAGATTATTTACTACGTGGGACCAAGCCCCACAAAGCCAGGAAGAGTTGTTGGTTCCTGCGGACCCACAACCAGTTACCGGATGGATCCATACGCACCCGAATTATACAAGTTGGGTCTAAAGGCTTCCATAGGTAAGGGCAAAAGATCACCTGAAGTAATCGAAGCGATGAAGAAGTACAAGGGAGTATACCTGGCTGCTATCGGCGGAGCCGCAGCTTTGATTGCCAAGTGCATCAAAAGCGCCAAAGTTATCGCGTATCCGGATTTAGGCGCTGAGGCGGTCCATGAATTCGTTGTTGAAGATTTCCCGATGGTCGTCGTTAACGATACTCTGGGTGGAGACCTTTATCAAGAAGGTATCAAGATTTACGCAGTAAAATAGAGAAAAAATAAGAGTATTACTGGGGTAGATTTCCCTGGAGGAATTTGATGTCTATAAAGACAAGCCAGGCCTTGGGGAAGATTATTAAAAACAACCTGTGATATTTGAAATGCCCGACCGTAAAGCATTTTAGGTTGGGCTAATACCATTTTCTCTAAAAAACACCCTTTTCAGGTTACTAAAAAAGAAAAATAGACCATTATTAGCCAGGAAATATTTTTTAGAGAGGGTTTTATTGCTGGATTAGCCGGTGAGACTGGGGGTAGTTTTACTGGCAGAAGCCAAAGGGTTATCATGAAAGAAAAAAATTGAATACCACCTTCCATAAAATTAATGCTTTAAGGAGAGGTAGAGTTTTTATTTTCTATAGGAACGGTGGGACAAAAAGGGGGGAGTCAAGGCAAGACAGAATATTTATAAATTTTAAAAAATAGAAGGAAAAAGTCCTTGTGCAACGAAGTCTTAGTTTCAGGTAATAATATTGGAAATCTTTTTTAAAATAAAGCGCCAAAACAAAAATGGAGAGGAGAGATTTAGCCTGTGAAAATGTTTGAGTACATGGGTAAGGAGCTTTTTGCCAAATACGGTTTACCGGTTCCGAAAGGCAGAATGGCCAAAACCCCGGAAGAAGCCGCACAGATTGCTGCGGAAATTGGTGGTCCATGTGTAGTAAAATCTCAGGTGCTGTCAGGCAAGAGAGGTAAAGCTGGGGGTATTAAGTTTCCGAACACTCCGGAAGAAGCCAAAAAGGCTGCTGAAGAAGTTCTCAGCATGACCATCCAGGGGTTGCCGGTCGAGTGCGTCCTGGTGGAAGAAAAATTAAAGATTGACAAAGAGCTTTACATGTCAATTACCATTGACGGTTCTGCCAAGCAGGCTGTCATGATCGCTTCCGCTTACGGCGGGATGGACATTGAAGAGCAGCCGGAAGAGTACATCATTAAGAAGCACATCGATCCGGAGCTCGGCATGCATCCTTTCTTCGCCCGTGATGTGGTAAGAAGGATGGGCATTCCCTTAAACGGCCCGCACGGCAAAGAAATCGTGAAAATAGTTCAAACCCTTTACAAGATCTGCAAAGAAAAAGACGCCGAACTGGTTGAGATCAACCCGCTGGTGTTCAGTGGCGACAGAGTAATCGCTGCTGACTCCAAGGTTACCATCGATGAAGACGCTATGTTCCGCATGGTGGACCTGCCTTTCGTTGAAGACAAGTCCCCGGCTGAAAGAGCGGCAAAGGACCTGGGCCTTTCCTTCGTGGAACTGGACGGCGACATTGCTGTTATGGCCAACGGTGCCGGCATCACCATGGGAACCCTGGACACTCTCCAAGCTTTTGGCGGTACTCCAAGGAACTTCCTGGACTGCGGCGGCGGCACCGGCAGGGAAGCAACTGCCAAGGCCCTGGACATTCTTCTCAACCTGCAACCCAAAGGATTGTTCATTAACATCTTCGGCGGCATCACCCGCTGCGACGATGTTGCCAACGCCTTTAAGGATGTTTATGAAGCTCGCGGCGGCTTCCCGGTGCCAGTTGTAATCCGTCTTGTGGGCACCAACCAGGATGCCGGACGGGAAATCCTGAGGTCCATCGGTGTTGAAGCGTTCGACTTCATGCAGGACGCGGCCAGAAGGATAATTGAGCTTGTTAGGTAATTATCCTTTGTCTCAAGCGAAAGCGCGTAAAACCATAGAATTCTTGAAAAGGGAGGATAAGTAAAATTGGCTATTATCATTGATGAGAATACTAATGTATTAGTCATGGGAATAACCGGCAGACAAGCTTCATTCCACACGAAGCAGATGCTTGCCTATGGGACCAAAATTGTTGCCGGATGCACCCCCGGCAAAGGCGGGCAGGAAGTAGAGGGCATCCCCGTATACAACACAGTGCGTGAAGCCTGTGAGAAGCACCGGATCGACGCGTCGGTTATCTTTGTTCCCGCTGCCGGGACCAAAGACGCCGCGCTGGAAAACCTGGAAGCAGGTATAAAGGTAGTCGTTATCGTAACTGAAGGCGTGCCGGTATATGATGAAATCGACATCGTTGCCTATGCCAAGCGTAAGGGCGCCTATGTGCTCGGGCCGAACACATTCGGCATCGTATCAGGCGGCAAGTGCAAGATGGGCATCCCTCCCAACCAGTATTTTGTTGAGGGCGACGTCGGCGTAGTTGCCCGCTCCGGCACCTTGACCTATGAAATCGTCGGCAACCTGACCGCCAACGGCCTCGGCCAGTCCACCGTTGTCGGCATGGGCGGCGACCGGGCAGTGGGACTTACCTTCGTTGATGTTCTGAAAATGTTTGAAAAAGACGATCAGACCAAAGCTGTTGTGATGATCGGTGAAATCGGCGGAAACAACGAAGAGATCGCCGCTGAATACATCAAGGAAATGACCAAGCCGGTCGTTGCCTTTATCGCTGGAAAAAGCGCACCTCCTGGCAAGCGGATGGGACACGCGGGAGCCATTATTGAGCGCGGCAAAGGAACCTATCAGGGTAAAGTAGAGGCTTTGACGGCCGCCGGCGCCAAAGTAGCTCCACTGCCGTTCGAAGTCCCCGCGCTGATTAAAGAGGCGCTTGGAAGAAAATAATTATATATGGAAGGAGGAGATATCTTGTTTAAACAAGATCAACTGGACAAAATAGCAGCCAAGAAAGAGAAGTGGGCTGCGAAGCTGGAAGCGACAGTGAAAAAGCGCCCGGAAAGAGAAGCTCAGTTTGCCACTGACTCCGGGTTTGTGATTGACACTGTTTACACTCCGCTGAATTTAAAAGAAATGGATTATGACGCTGATTTGGGACTGCCCGGTGAATTTCCGTATACCCGGGGCGTACAGCCCAACGTTTACCGCGGTCGTCTCTGGACCATGCGCCAGTATGCCGGATTCGGTTCTGCCGAAGAAACCAACGCCCGTTTCCGCTACCTGCTGGAGCAAGGCCAGACAGGCCTCAGTTGCGCCTTCGACCTCCCCACCCAGATCGGTTACGACTCCGACCATCCGCTGGCACGTGGCGAAATCGGCAAAGTGGGTGTGGCGATCGACTCCCTGGCTGACATGGAAGTATTATTTGACCAGATTCCGCTTGGCAAGGTCAGTACCTCAATGACCATTAACGCTCCTGCTGGCGTGCTGCTGGCCATGTACATCGCCTGTGCTGAAAAGCAGGGATTTACCAAAGCACAAATCAACGGTACTATTCAAAACGACGTGATCAAGGAATACATCTGCCGCGGCACTTACATTCTGCCTCCGGAACCTTCAATGCGCCTTATTTCCAACATATTTGAATTCTGCGCCAAAGAAGTTCCGACCTGGAACACCATCAGCATCAGCGGCTATCACATTCGTGAAGCCGGCGCGACGGCTGCCCAGGAAATCGCCTTCACCCTGGCCGACGGTATCGCCTATGTTGACGCTGCCATTAAGTCCGGCTTAGATGTTGACTCTTTTGCCGGACGCCTTTCGTTCTTCTTCAATGCTCACCTGAACTTCCTCGAGGAAGTCGCCAAGTTCAGAGCTGCCCGCCGCATCTGGGCCAAGGTTATGAGAAACCGTTTCGGCGCCAAGGATCCGAGATCCTGGACCCTGCGCTTCCATACTCAGACTGCCGGCGTCAGCCTGACTGCGCAGCAGCCCATGGTAAACATCATGAGGACTGCCTTTGAAGCTCTCTCCGCTGTGCTGGGCGGCACCCAGTCCCTGCACACCAACTCCTATGACGAAGCCCTGGCGCTTCCCTGCGACGAGTCAGTGATGATCGCCCTGCGCACCCAGCAGGTAATAGGCTATGAAATTGGTGTCTGCGACGTGGTCGACCCGCTGGGCGGCTCGTACTACATTGAAGCCCTGACCAATGCGCTGGAAGAAAAAGCCATGGAGTATATCGCTAAGATCGATGCTCTTGGCGGCGCTGTTAAGGCTATTGAGTACATGCAGAAGGAAATCCACAACTCTGCTTACCAGTACCAGCTGGCCATTGACAACAAGAAGAAGACAGTTATCGGCGTAAACAGATTCCAAATGAAAGAAAAGCCGGTTGAAGGACTGCTCAAAGTTGACCTTTCCGTTGGCGAACGCCAGGTTGAAAAACTTAAGAAGATGAAAGCGGGTAGAGACCAAGCTGTTGTTGAAGCCAAACTTAAAGCTGTTCGCGAAGCAGCGCTGAGCGACACCAATTTAATGCCGGTATTCATCGATGCTGTTAAAGAATACGTTACTCTCGGCGAAATCTGCGGCGTTCTGAGAGACGTATTCGGCGAGTACAAGCAGCAAATCGTATTCTAGGAGAGAAGGAGGAAGGCAGATGAGTGAGAAACGCATTCGTGTTCTGGTAGCCAAGCCAGGCCTTGACGGCCACGACCGTGGCGCTAAAGTTATTGCCCAGGCCCTGCGTGACGCTGGCATGGAAGTTGTTTATACCGGCCTAAGGCAGACTCCTGAGCAGATAGTAGCGGCAGCGTTGCAGGAAGACGTTGATGTAGTCGGCATGAGTATTCTTTCAGGAGCTCACGGCACACTGTTCCCGGAAGTAGTTAATCTCCTTAGAGAAAAGGGCGCAGGTGACGTACTGGTGGTAGGCGGCGGGATTATCCCTGATGACGATATCCCGGCTTTGAAAGAAGCTGGTGTCGCGGAAGTATTTGGTCCTGGCACCCCACTTGCCAACGTTGTGCAATACATCAAGGATAAATTGAACTAACCAGAAGAGGTAAACTTTATATGTAAAAGCGCGGGCAGGCCGGGTTAAACCCGGCCAAAGCCCACGCTGGGTTTGTTCTGTTAGTGGGTAAGGTTATTATGAATTGTGAATCCAATAATCATGGAGGGATTCGGATGCTTAAAAAGGTTGACCATATCGGAATTGCGGTTAAAGATCTCGCTGAAGCCTCGAAATTTTATGAGACCTTGGGCTTGAAATCCGCGGGAACAGAAGTTGTGGAAGAACAAAAAGTAAAAGTTGCGTTTTTCCCTGTAGGTGACAGCGAGGTAGAATTGCTGGAATCAACATCACCGGATGGCCCCATTGCCAAATATATAGAAAAGAACGGCGCAGGCATCCAGCATATAGCTTTCCGGGTTGACAACATTGAAAAAGCACTAGCGGAACTTAAAGAAAAAGGTGTCCGTTTGATTGACGAGAAGCCGAGGTATGGCGCCGGCGGAGCAAAAATAGCATTTCTGCACCCGAAATCCACCTTTGGTGTTCTGATCGAACTGAGTGAGCGCGACTAGAATGGAGGTAATCGCATGAGTATGCAGGAGAAACTGGATATTCTAAGTAAGCTGCGGGCCGATGTAACAGCCGGCGGCGGCCAGAAGAGAATTGACAAGCAGCATGACGGCGGCAAGTATACCGCCCGCGAAAGAATCGCAAAGCTGTTTGACGAAGGTTCCTTCAAAGAAATTGATGTTTTTGCAAATACAGAGATTGATTACAGGGCTGTGAAGAACCCGAACGAAGGTGTTATTGGCGGTTACGGCACCATAAGCGGCCGCAAGGTATATATTTTCGCACAGGACTTTACAGTTGTCGGCGGCTCGCTGGGACGCGTACACGCCGCCAAAATCTGCAAAGTGCTGGATATGGCGATGAAAGTCGGAGCGCCTGTCATTGGCATCTGTGACTCAGGCGGCGCCCGCATTCAGGAAGGCGTGGACGCTCTGGACGGATACGGCCAGATCTTCTACCGCAACACCATAGCTTCCGGTGTGATTCCGCAGATTTCCGTAATTATGGGACCATGCGCCGGCGGCGCTGTGTATTCTCCAGCTCTTACCGACTTCATCATGATGGTTCAAAATACCAGCCAGATGTTCATCACCGGCCCGCTGGTAATCAAAGCTACCACTGGTGAAGATGTCAGCCAGGAAGCGCTGGGCGGCGCGGCGACTCACAACCAGGTCAGCGGTGTGGCGCACTTCATGGCTGCCAACGAGGATGACTGCATAGCGCAGATTAAAGCGCTGGTCAGCTACCTGCCCCTGAACAACCTGGAAGATCCACCGACCTATCCGGCAGTTGAGCCCGCACTTGCTCAAGAAACCCTGCTTACCGTCGTTCCTGACGACGCGAACAAGGGTTATGATATTCGCAATGTGATCAACGCGGTGGTTGACGCCGGTTCATTGTTTGAAGTACACCAGTACTATGCTACCAACGGCGTGGTAGGCTTTGCCCGTATTAACGGCCAGGTGGTGGGAATTATCGCCAACCAGCCCAGGGTTCTGGCAGGCTGTCTGGACATCAACGTATCAGATAAGATTGCCAAGCAGATCCGCTTCTGCGACTGTTTCAATATTCCGATCATTACCTTTATGGATGTTCCCGGCTTCCTGCCCGGTGTCCAGCAGGAATACGGCGGGATTATCCGGCACGGCGCCAAGATGCTCTATGCCTATTCCGAAGCGACAGTGCCCAAGATCACCATTATCACCCGCAAGGCTTACGGTGGAGCTTACCTGGCCATGTGCGCGGCAGCGCTGCGGGCTGACACCACCTTTGCCTGGCCGAGCGCCGAGATTGCAGTTATGGGCCCGGAAGGCGCGGTTAACGTTATCAACCGCAAGGAAATTGCCGAGGCTGAAAACCCGATTGAAAAGCGTAAGCAGTTGGTGCAGGATTACCGCGATCGCTTTGCCAACCCGTACATCGCCAGCGCCAGGGGCTTCATTGAGGATGTTATTGACCCGAGAGAAACCAGAGAGAGGATCATTAATGCTCTCTGGAACCTGTCCACCAAGCGGGAAAGCAGACCCAAGAAGAAACACGGCAACATCCCCATGTAGTGATGAATACCGGCATGGAGGAGGATATAATATATGGCTAAACAAAAAGCAAAGGCCGGTATTAAACCTGAGGTGCTCGCCGCTATCTCTGCGGCTCTGGCTCTTTACGGTTATTCGGCGGAAGGCGGCTACCAGATTAGCAGTGTGACCAAAGCCGGCAACCCTTGGAAAAGGGCTGGCCTTGCCGAGTTAATGCTGGGCCGTGATTTGAGTATGAGGGATTTCATGTAAGACAATAGGGCAACAAGAACAGGCCTACCATTTAGGAGGGAATTTTGCATGAAAAAATTCAAAATTAAAGTTAATGATGAAATCTTTGAAGTAGAAGTTGAAGAAATTGGTGGAAGCCCGGCCGCCGCGGCTCCTGCTCCTCCCCCGGCGCCGGCTGCAGCTCCCCCGCCTGCTCCTGCTCCCGCAGCGGCTCCCGCAGCGGCACCGAAAGCGGCAGCAGCTCCCGCAGCGGCTCCCAAGCCAGCTGCCGGCGGCGGCGGTGGCGGCGCACTGTGCGCACCGATGCCCGGCACAATCCTTGATGTTAAAGTAAAAGTCGGCGATGCTGTCAAGATCGGCGACGTGCTGTTAATCCTGGAAGCCATGAAGATGGAGAACGAGCTTGCCGCCGACAAGGCAGGCACAGTCAAGGAAGTAAAAGTTACCAAGGGACAAGCCGTGAACGGCGGAGACGCCCTTATCATTATTGGTTAAGTTATATTGCAACCGGTGGAGGTTTAGTTATTCTGGCCCTCCACCGGAAGGTGAATATGAACAAAGCTTTTGTTCATTAAAAAAATAGGAGGGTATGCTATGAAGAGGAATAAAATCACAGTCGTGGGGGCAGGCAACGTTGGCGCTACAGCAGCCCACTGGTGTGTAGCCAAAGAACTGGGCGATGTTGTGCTCGTTGACGTTATTGAAGGCGTGCCGCAGGGGAAAGGCTTAGACTTAATGCAGTCCAACCCCCTGGAAGGAACAGACTGCTGGGTAAAAGGAACAAATAATTATGAAGATACTGCCGATTCAGATGTTTGTATCGTTACTGCCGGTATTGCCCGCAAACCAGGCATGAGCCGTGACGACCTTCTGAACACCAACTACAAGATCGTCAGCTCAGTGGCTGAAAACCTTGCCCGTTACTCACCCAACACAGTCATTATTGTTGTTTCAAACCCGCTTGACGTTATGACCTATACCGCCTGGAAAGCCAGCGGCTTCCCTGCCAACCGTGTTTTCGGACAAGCCGGCGTGCTTGACTCAGCCCGCTTCCGCACCTTCGTAGCCATGGAACTCGGCGCATCCTTCGAGGATGTTAACGCTCTAGTGCTAGGCGGCCACGGCGACACCATGGTATCGGTACTCAGCCACGCCAACGTAGGCTGCATACCGGTCACCAAGCTGATCCCGGCCGATCGCCTGGCAGAAATCGTTAAGAGGACCGCTAACGGCGGAGCCGAAATTGTGAACTTCCTGAAGACCGGCAGCGCTTTCTACGCTCCTTCAGCATCCGCTGTTCAAATGGCTGAAGCGGTATTGAAAGACAAGAAGCGGATCCTGCCTGTGGCGGCATACCTGAACGGCGAATACGGGGCGAAGGACATCTACACCGGCGTACCGGCCATTATCGGCGGCAACGGCGTAGAAAAGGTTCTTGAAATTGATCTTACACCGGATGAGAAAGCGGGCTTGGATTATTCCATCCAGGCAGTTCGCGACCTGATGAAGGTAGTCGGACTGGGATCCTAAACAACTCCGGCTAGCGATAAAAGGGGAGGATAATAAGATGGCAAAAGGACCAAAAGCTGTATTAATAACCGATACTACTTTCCGGGATGCCCACCAGTCCTTGTTGGCTACCCGGATGAAGACAGAGCATATGATCCCGATTGCGGAGAAACACGATGAAATCGGCTTTTATTCAATGGAGTGCTGGGGCGGCGCTACCTTTGACACCTGTATGCGTTTCTGCGGCGACGACCCGTGGGAGCGTCTCAGGGTAATCAGACGCCACCTGAAGAAAACCAAGACCCAGATGCTGCTTAGAGGACAGAATATCGTCGGTTACAGGAACTACGCTGACGATGTCCTGATTGAGTTTATTAAAAAAGCGGTCTTTAACGGCATGGACATCTTCCGTTGCTTTGACGCTTTAAACGACTACCGTAACCTGGAAGTAGCGATTAAGACCGTCATTGACGAAGGCGCGCACGCCCAGGGTACCATTTGCTACGCCATCAGCCCGGTCCACACAGTCGAGCACTATGTTGGAAAAGCCAAGGAGCTTGAAGGGATGGGTGTACACTCCATCGCTATAAAAGACATGGCCGGCATTATAGCGCCCTACATTACCTATGACATTGTAAAAGGCATGAGAGACGCGGGAATTACGCTGCCCATCCAGATCCACTGCCACTATACCAGCGGTATGGGCTCCATGGCTTACATGAAGGGCATTGAAGCAGGCGCCAACATTATTGACTGCGCCATTTCCCCAATGTCAGTCCAGACCTCACAGCCTTCAATAGAAGTTATGTGCTCAGCTTTTGCCGGCACTGAATATGACACTGGCCTGAACCTCGAGCCCATGATTGAACTGGCCGACTACTGGAAGGAAATCCGCCCGCTGTATGCAGCGTTCGACCTGGCTCAGAAATATCCGGATGCCGGAATTCTTGTTTCCCAGGTGCCGGGCGGCATGATGTCCAACTTCCTGTCCCAGCTGCAGCAGGCCAACGCTCTGCACCGTCTGCCGGAAGTGCTTGAGGAAATGCCGAGAGTGCAGGAAGACTTCGGCTGGCCGCCGCTGGTCACACCGTCCAGCCAGATCGTTGGTTCACAGGCTGTGCTGAACGTTCTGATGGGACGCTACAAAATGTGCACCAACGAAGTGAAGCAGTACATGCGCGGTTATTATGGACGGCCTCCGGCGCCGATCAATGAGGAAGCCCGCAAGATGATCATTGGTAATGAGCAGCCTATTACCTGCCGCCCGGCCGACATGCTCGAGCCCGAACTGCCGAAAGCCAAGGAAATGATTGCTCATGTTATGGAAAAAGAGGAAGATATCATCTCCTGCGCCATTTACCCGCAGGTAGCTCCCAAGTTCCTTGAGGAGAGAATGGCCAAGAAACTTAAGGTGGATATCGACCTGGCCAAGCAGAGCACTCAGTTCTACCCTGTATAGTCAAAGTACAAATTAAATAACGTCATAATCGGGCCGGCGGTTTCTTCCGACTGGCCCGTTATGACGGGATATTTTGTGAAGTAAATCAATAAGGAGGTTAGTTAACTAAATGGGCAAAGAAATGAAGACCATGGATGGAACCAAGGCAGCGGCGTACGCGTCATATGCTTTTACAGAAGTCGCTTGCATATTCCCAATTACTCCATCCTCACCCATGGCTGAATATGTGGATGAATGGAGCGCCCAGGGATTAAAAAACATTTTTGGGCAAACTGTTGATGTTAGGGAAATGCAGTCTGAAGCAGGCGCGGCCGGAGCAATGCACGGTTCTCTCTGCGCGGGCGCATTAACCACAAGTTACACAGCTTCTCAAGGTTTACTACTGATGATCCCCAATATGTACAAAATCGCCGGTGAACTTTTGCCGGGTGTTTTGCATGTAACAGCCCGCAGTCTGGCAACCCACGCGTTGAACATCTTCGGTGACCACTCCGACGTCATGTCCACCGTGCAAACCGGCTGGGCTCTGCTGTGTTCCAACAGCGTGCAGGAGGTTATAGACCTTGGCTGCGTGGCCCACATGGCTGCTATCAAGTCCAGAATACCGTTCCTGCACTTCTATGATGGTTTCAGAACCTCGCACGAGCAGCAAAACGTTGAAACAATCGCATACGATGACCTGGCCAAGATTGTTGACTGGGATGCCATTAAAGCGTTCCGTGACAACAGCTTGAACCCGGATCGCCCGGTTACCAGGGGTTCAAACCAGAACCCGGATATCTTCTTCCAGGCCAGAGAGGCTTGCAGCCCGTTCTTCGAGCCAGTTCCTGATATCGTAAACGAATATATGCAGAAAATTGGCGAACTGACCGGCCGGAAATACAAGCCGTTTGACTATTTCGGCGCGCCTGACGCTGAAAATATCATTGTGGCCATGGGCTCAGTCTGTGACACCATTGAGGAGACTGTTAAATACCTGAACGCCAAGGGAGATAAGCTTGGCTTGATCAAGGTGCACCTGTACAGGCCATGGTCGCCAAAATACTTCTTTGACGTACTGCCCAAGACTGTGAAGAGAATCGCCGTGCTTGACCGGATCAAGACTCCTGGTTCACCCGGTGAACCGCTTTACACCGATATCAAGAACACATTCTATGATGCCGAGATGAAGCCGCTGATCGTCGGCGGCCGTTTCGGACTCGGTTCCAAAGATACTCTTCCGGCTGACATCGTGGCTGTGTTTAACAACCTGAAAGCCGCCCAGCCGAAGAACAACTTCACCATCAGTATCGTGGACGACGTATCCAACACTTCACTGCCGCGGGGCGAAAACATCGACGTCTGCCCCGAGGGAACCATCCAGTGCAAGTTCTATGGTTTGGGCTCAGACGGCACGGTGGGCGCCAACAAGCAGGCCGTGGAAATCATCGGCAGCGCCGGCGGCCTGTTCTCGCAGGCTTACTTTGCCTACGACTCCAAGAAGTCAGGCGGCTTTACCGTATCGCACCTGCGTTTCGGTAAAGAGCCGATCAAGGCTCCGTACCTGATTTCCAACGCCGACTTCGTTTCCTGCAGCAACCAGTCGTACATCTATACCCTGGATATGCTGTCCGGACTGAAGAAGGGCGGTATCTTCCTCCTGAACTGTGTCTGGAAACCGGAAGAGCTGGATGAAAAACTGCCGGCCGCGGTGAAGAGGACTCTTGCCCAGAAAAATATCAAGTTCTACACCATTAACGCCGTTGATATCGCCAAGGAACTCGGCCTTGGCAACCGCTACAACATGATCATGCAGTCCGCTTTCTTCAAACTGGCGAATGTTATTCCTTGCGACCAGGCGGTTGAAGAACTGAAGAAAACAATTAAGAAGACCTACGGCAAGAAGGGCGACGCCATTGTCAACATGAACTACGGTGCTGTTGACAAGGGTATTGAAGCGCCGGTTAAGATTGATGTGCCGGCTGCCTGGGCCAACGCTCCTGACGATGTAGTGGAAGAGAAAGACGAGCCCGATTTCATCAAAAATATCTTAAGGCCTATCGGCAGGCTGGAAGGCGACAACCTCCCGGTCAGCGCGTTCAAGGGCATTGAAGACGGCACCTTCCCGTCCGGCACAGCGAAATACGAAAAGCGCGGCGTGGCAGACTTTGTTCCCGAGTGGATTAAAGAAAACTGCATCCAGTGCAACCAGTGCTCGCTGGTATGCCCGCACGCGACCATCAGGCCGATTCTTGTCAATGCCGATGAAGCTAAAGCTGCGCCTGAAGGCTTTGAAACCCTTAAGGCTGTCGGTAAGCAGCTGGAAGGATACACTTACCGCATGCAGGTCAGCCCGCTTGACTGCATGGGCTGCGGTGTTTGCGTGGATGTCTGCCCCGCCAAGACCAAGGCTCTGGTCATGAAAGACTTTGAAAGCCAGGCTGCCGCGCAGACTGACAACTGGGAATATGCCATGACCATTCCCATCAGAGACAACCTGTGGGATAAATATACTGTAAAAGGCAGCCAGTTCTGCCAGCCCCTGCTTGAGTTCTCCGGCGCCTGCGCAGGCTGCGGCGAGACTCCTTACGTGAAGCTGCTCACCCAGCTGTTTGGTGACAGAATGATGATGGCCAACGCCACGGGCTGCTCCTCTATCTGGGCCGCCGCGGCTCCGTCCATGCCTTACACCAAGAACGCTGAAGGCCACGGCCCTGCCTGGTCCAACTCACTGTTTGAAGACAGCGCCGAATTCGGCTTTGGTTTATACCTGGGTGTGAAACAGCTCAAGGAAAGAATCGCCAACCTGGCAAGAGAAGCCCTGGCTCAGGATATTACTGCTGAGACCAAGGCTGCTCTGCAGGAGTGGCTCGACGGCATGTATGACGGCGACGCTTCCAAGGCTGCCACTAAGAAACTCGTGCCGCTGCTCGAAGCTTCAGACAATCCAACACTGAAGCAAATCCTGGAACTGAAAGACTTCCTCATCAAAAAATCCAACTGGGCCTTCGGTGGTGACGGTTGGGCGTACGACATCGGTTACGGCGGTCTGGACCACGTACTGGCGTCCGGCGAAGACATCAACATCCTGGTTATGGACACCGAAGTTTACTCCAACACCGGTGGTCAGTCCTCCAAGTCCACTCCTACAGCGGCTATCGCCAAGTTTGCCGCCGCTGGTAAGAGGACCAAGAAGAAAGACCTCGGTATGATGGCAGTATCATATGGTTATGTGTATGTAGCCCAGGTAGCTATGGGCGCCGACATGGCACAAACCGTTAAAGCCTTCAAGGAAGCCGAACAGTACAAGGGACCGTCCCTGGTCATCTGCTATGCCTCCTGTATCAACCACGGCCTCAAGGGCGGCATGACCAAGAGCCAGGAAGAAATGAAGAGAGCGGTCAAGTCCGGTTACTGGCACCTGTGGAGATACAACCCGGATCTCAAGAAGGAAGGCAAGAATCCGTTTATTCTGGATTCCAAGGAGCCGACCGAATCCTTCAGAGACTTCATCGCGAGCGAGGTCCGTTTCAACTCCCTGGCAAAACTGTTCCCGGCAGCAGCCGAAGAACTCTTCAAGAAGACCGAGGCAGACGCCAAGGAAAGATACGAAGTCTACAAGAGAATGGCGCAAGCATAAGTTACTACAAAGCGGCGGAGGCTTTATAAGCCTCCGCTTTTTTTTATTTCCTTTATACAAATTAGGTTTAATGATTTTTATTTGAACATAGTTATCAAAGATATCTATTGTGAGTCGTCTAAAATATTCCAAGTACTATATTTTTATTATATATATGCGAATATACAATTAATTATCATTATTTTGACTTTTCATAAAATAGCTTAATAATCTGTCTATTCAGAGTATTATTATTATTATGCATTATACCTTACATTATACACTTATTTTAAAAAATATGATATTCTATATACAACTTTAATTTATATATTAATATTATAACGCCATTAAGTTTTAACTATATATTGAGATAGAGGGAGTGCATTATATGGGAGAACGTGGTGATGGATATAATTCTGCTGAAATGCTAAAAAAGAACATCATTAGCCCTGGCTTATGTAGTGGTTGTGGCGCCTGTGTAGGTTACTGCCCATATATAAAGTGTTATGGTGAAAGGGTCGCGGTTATTCACGATTGTAAGATAACAGATGGGAACTGCTACAGGATCTGTCCGCGAGCTTCCACTAATTATGATCTTTTGAGAAGAGATACTTTTGGACCAATAGAATTTGATCTGGTACTAGGGAATTATGAAGCGATTTATTTTGCCAGAGCTACTGATGAATCGATTCGCAGCAGGGGGCAATATGGCGGTGTAGTAACAGCCTTGTCCATTTTCGCCTTGGAAACAGGCATTTTAGACTGTGCTTTAATGACTGGAGGTAATTATACCCAGGCAAAACCTTTTATTGCTGCAGACGCGGGTGATATGCTGGCATGTGCAGGCTCGAAATATACCGCTGCGCCCAACTTAAGTCTTTTCCAGGAGGCATTGAAAAAAGGCTACCAGCACATCGGTGTTGTAGGCCGTCCTTGTCAGTCTACAGCCGCGCGAAAAATGCAGCAAGCAGCAGAGATAAAAGGGGAGAAAATATCATTAATAATAGGACTTTTTTGCATGGGTTCATTTTCGCCTGATTTTTACCAGTTGATAAAAGATAAAAAACTGGATGGATACGAAAAAATGGATATTCCAGGTGACATAAAGTTTGCAAGAGGGAATAAGGAAACTTACCTGCCTTTTGACGAGATGCGCGAGTATGTCCGTGATTCGTGCCATATATGTTATGACCCGTTATCTGAACTGGCGGACCTGTCAGTTGGTTCAACCGAGTATGATTACGGCTGGAATACTTTAATCATGCGGACTACCAAAGGTTCAAACCTGGTTAAGGACGCCGCGGCAAGAGATGTAATAGAATTAAAGGAATATCCTGGCGATCGCTTGCCTTTGCTCAAAAAAGCTGTATTCAATAAAAAGAAACGTGTTCTGGAGAGACCAGACGCTAAATACCTTGAACTTTCCGATCAAGAAAAAGAATTTTTCCTTGTCACAGGAGGTGACATCTAAATGGGTTGGAAAGATGTGATTGAAGGCAGGGCAGGGGATAAGGTTTTATTAAACGGAAACGAAGCTATTGCCCGGGGCGCAATTGAGGCGGGAGTTTGTTTTGTCGCATCATATCCTGGCTCTCCAACCACTGAGATAATTGAAACCCTGGCCAGGATCCCGTCCAATGAAGTATACACTGAATGGTCGGTTAATGAGATAGTGTCTCTGGAAGGTACCGCCGCGGCATCTTTCGCCGGTCTGAGAGCTATGTGCGTGATGAAGTCTGACGGTTTAAATGTGGCCTTTGACTTTCTTACCAGCATGAATCTCGGCGGGTGTAAAGGTGGCCTGGTAGTTACAGTGGCAGACGACCCGCAGGGGCATTCCAGCGTAAAGGAATACGATGCGCGATACCTGGCCAAAGCCGCTATGGTCCCTGTACTTGAACCATCTTCTGTAGAAGAAGCAAAGTACATGACCAGGTTGGCGTTTGACTTGTCAGAAAGGATAAAGGGGCCGGTCCTGCTGCGATCTGTAACCAGGATTTCTCACTCACGTGGCTTAGTTATTCTTGACACACCGCTGCAGGATAAAAGGACAGCTGTTTTTCCGTCTGGTGAATGCTTTTTAACTAAAACAGTATTTCACATGAGGGCGAGAGATAGGGTAAGTAAAGCCGCAGTTGTCCTGGAAGAGTGCGGGCTAAATTTCACCGAGGGCCCTGAAAAGGCTGACACCGCCATTTTCTGCAGCGGCACCAGCCTGCTTTACGCCAGAGAAGCAGTTAATATGCTGGGTCTTGGGGACGAGGTAAAGATTGTTAGAGTAGGAACTACACATCCACTGCCGGAGAATTTTATACTTTCACAGCTAAAGGGAGTCAGTAATGTAATCTTCGCGGAAGAGGTCCGCCCGTTCCTTGAAGAAGGAGTTATGCTTCTCTACGCCAGGAACAGTGCAAACAAAGTAAAGTTTTTTGGTAAAATCTCCGGTGATGTTGCCGGCGCCCGCGGACCTTCTTGCGGCGAGATGAACGTTGACATAATTTTAAAAACATTAGCCAGGGTTAAAGGCATCCAGTATGAGAAACCCGGCTATGCTCAAAATAAAATAACTGAACTGGCAGCCATGATCCCGCCGCGGGAATACGCCATGTGTCCAGGCTGCCCACACCGGGCTTCCTTTTGGGCCGTCAAAAATGCTATAGCAGTAGACGGCAGAGATTGCATCGTCGCCGGTGATATTGGCTGTTATGCTCTCGGTGCCTGGGATACAGGATTCAACCTTTTTGACACTCTGCACTGCATGGGGGCGGGACCAACAATTGCAGGCGGGCTAAGCAAACTCGGCAGGTTTGGTTTAAAGAGGCCGGCCCTAACCTTTGTGGGTGATTCAACGTTTTACCATGCTGTAATTCCCGGCTTGATTAACGGTCATTACAGCGGCTCTGATTTTTTGTGTATTGTTTTAGACAACGGCGTTACCGCCATGACCGGACACCAGCCCCACCCCGGCACAGGAATAACCGTACAGGGTGCTCCAGTAAATAAAATACTAATTGAAGATATAGTCAGGGGCTTTGGAGTTACATGTGAAATAGCAGACCCTTTTGAAAACAACCAGGTAGCGGAAAAAATATGCAAAATGCTGAGGTCGCCAGGTGTCAAGGTCTTAATCCTGCGTCAGGAATGCGCTCTTGTCGCTGGACGACGACGGCAAAAGAAGAAAAGGGTCTTTGTCGATCAGTCCATCTGCCGCGGTGATACTTGCGGCTGCGGGCGCTTTTGCACTTCAGTATGGGGCTGTCCTGGCAATATATGGGATCTATCTGCAGGGAAGGCAGCCATAGATGAAGCTGTGTGCGCGGGATGCGGAGTTTGTGCAACCCTTTGTCCAGCAGGCGCAATAGTTGTAGAAGGGGGGGACTAAAATGAAAGAACCTTTGAATTTAATTATTACTGGTGTTGGCGGCCAGGGAAATATTCTCGTTTCTGAAATCCTGGCAAAATCGGCTGCCGCTGTCGGTTATAAGGTAACTGTCGGTGAATCATACGGCATGTCCCAGCGCGGCGGTTCAGTGTCTTCACATATCAGACTGTCCCGTAAACTTCTTTATGGTCCAATCATACCTTCCGGCTGCGCAGACGTGATAGTTTGCTTTGAGCCTGTTGAAGCAGTAAGAACAGTTTTGGAGTTTGGCAGCCGAGGCACAAACGTTATTGTTAATCCCCGTCCTGTTTATCCAGTTGGCGTACTTATGGGCAAGGATAAATATCCGGACATAGATATCATGCTCGGCAAGCTCAATGAAATTTCAGCCCAGGTTTTTATTATTGAGAGTACTAACATTGCCACTCAGGCAGGTAATCCCGTTGTGCAAAATATTGTCATGGCCGGAGCTCTCGCTGGTATTGGATATTTGTCAATTCCCAAGGAAACATTTGAAAGAATTATAAGGTTAGCAGTTCCAGAAAAGAATTTGAGTTTAAATTTAAAAGCATTTTGTATGGGCTATGATGTTGCACAATCATTTAGGTCAAATAGAAATAATTAGGTACAAATACCCTAGCCAGTTATTTTTAACGCGTTAGAAACGATTCCAGCGCGTCGATTTTTCAATAAAAGTTGTACGTATTATATTAAAAATTTTTTCCTGAATAATTTTGCTGCTTCTCTCAAAAATTATTATATGGATTATATATCATAAAATAATTAGCAGGGAAGTGGTAATAAAAGTGGATACAGCTTCTTGGAACACCCTTAAACTGTTCCTGGCAGTGGGAACTCCAATACAGAATCTTTTTTCTGGTATAGGAGACACCCATTTTTTTTGCAACCGGCAAGCTCTATATATCCTTAAAAACGACGGTAAAAAAATCTATGCCCAATTTTTGAATAATTATCTTGAGCTAATAAATAAAGGAGTGGGATGGGCTGATAAAGGATGGAAGAACTTTTCACATTATTTTGACCCTGTGACCGGCCAAGGATTTGGACCCTGGCCTGATGCCAAAACAGAATGCAGCTACTTTTTTAAAAAGGCTGAAACATATTGGTATGCTGGCTCTAAGAAAAAGGCAATATTCTTTTTGGGGGCAGCTTTACATTTGGCTCAAGATCTTTGTGTTCCTTATCACGCCAGAGGGATAGCGTTTAATGGACACAATGAATACGAAAAATGGGTGCAGGAAAATTACCAAGATTATTCAGTTTATTCTGATGGTATATATACAAACAGTACGCCTGAGAGTTATATTGAACAAAATGCAAAGACATCCCGGTTATATTTGCCATACGTTTTAAACGCAGATTATAAAGCCTCATATAGATTAGCGACAAGGGTTCTGCTGCCTTTAGCTCAAAGGACTACTGCCGGTTTCTTATCCCTCTTCTTAGACCGAGTGAAATTTGATAATAATCATGCGTAAACACCCCTGTTTATGTTCCGATAATAGATATTATGTAAACCCGCCCTTAGAAAGGAATCTCCCGCAACGCTTACTGCCTTCTAAGCTGGGCGGAAGTTTTATGGCTGCAGACTCCTTCATTATTTTCCCGCCCATAATGTTTTCTACCGGGTTAGTTAATCTATGCGGTTTTACATAATATCTTCACTTCTTTTAAAAATAACTAAACGCGCTAGAATCGTTTCTAACGCATCAAAATATACTAGCTAAGGTTTCATACTACTATTATCTTCAGCGGGTTTGCCTGCAGTTTGGTACTTTCAATCGCTGGTGCGCAGCGCATCCACGCTTTTCCCGTTGTGTTATTTTTGCGGCGGCAGGTTTGCCGAAGTTACCCTCATTTTTTCCTTATTTACTAAGACGTCTATCGTTTTATTTTCGACGTATTAACACTTGTAATCTAGCAGAGTATAATAAAGAACATAAAAAAAGATAGTGGTAATGCGGTCTCTCATTAATGGTTATCTTTATTATTCTGGTCTTCTGGAGGGGGTTTAGCTGCAACTGGATGCGGGTTAATAGAAAGGTGACTATCTCCTCCCTGTATATTAAAATATGGAATATACAGGTAATATGTTACCGTTCTTTATCCGTTGAAAATAGAGCGGTTTTTCTTAACTCCAGAAAAAGTTAATATGCCCATATAGTAATATATGGGCATATAAGCTATAATCCCAGCTTTATACTTAGAACGAGCTAAATTACCCGGATTACAGTGTAGTTAGTGCGTGGAATTCCGGGTTTTTACTCTTTCTCAAATACCTCTCTGGCGTCCGGGGTCGGGGATCCCGTTGCGGCTTAAAATTTGTGATCCGTGCTTTGTCAGCACCTGCTGCACTTCCGGCGCGTGGTTCGCCCTTTCGTCAACTAGAATGCCGACAATGCAAATGCCTCGCTCCATAGCTTCAAACTCTCCTTTTAAAAGCCTATTGAGCCCTAAATATGTAACAAGTTCCAATATGAATATTCGTCATTCTTGATGGGTAACAAAGTAATATCAATAGATGGTACAATTAATTAATGAGGAAAAGAGTCCATTTTGCATCATTGTAGAAGGAATAACAAACATGATAAAATATCATAGATATCGGCTAGAAAAAAAGTTGCTGCCATGTTCTGTATGTCATAAGATACTGCCTTCATTAATGTGTAATAAAAATTATTAGGGGTTGTTAAAATGATCAAAGTTGAGATTTCCGAAGATGCCAGGGACTTCATTCTCAACAGAGCTGAAGCCGTTACTGTAGAGGCGATGATGACGTGTGGCGGCTGCTTTGGCCTTACTATGATGCCTGTTGTATTAGAAGGTGAACCGTCCGAACCAGAAAAATATGAAGTAATAATTGCCGATGGGATTAAGGTCTACATTCTTAAGGAGGCTGTTATTAATCCGGAAGGGATTAGGATATTCCTGGAAGGTAACAAGTTTGTATACCAGGAGTTGGAGGTCGAAGGGCTGAGATATTCGGCATAGATTTACCCTTATTACTTCGAAACATAATTAGATTACTTTTTTCTTCAATTCGCCAACTTCAATAAATTCACCTCTTATCGCCCGTTGGGGGTTAGCTATTAGCAAGCGGTGCCCCTTCTCTTCACCAAGCAGCCGTACTGCCTCTTTTGCTGCAGGCTCGAACTGTGGCAGCTGGCCGCTGGTGGAATGCGCATCGGAAGCGATGAAGTGGACAGAGCCATGCTCCAAAAAAGCCCGGGCGGCAACAGTTACATCAGGACAAAAGTAACCGGTCAGGCTGCCAGCAGTCAGCTGGGCCAGGGCGCCATCCGCGATCAGCTCGTAAAGACGGGAATGGTCTCTGATAAAGACATTGTTTCTCTCCGGGTGAGCGATAATTGGTGTTACGCCCTGCTGCTGTAACTCTTGGAAAACATTGGACGTATAATCGGGAACGTACCCGTCAGGAAGTTCTACCAGCAGGTATCTTCCCTTGTTGTTGATCGTAAGTAGTTCACCCCTGGAAAACCGCTTAGGTAGTTCGGGATCTATTCTATATTCCGCTCCAGGCAGGATAATTAGACTGATTCCATTGTTCATCAGTGCTTTTTGCAGGTTTGTCATTACGTCCATAATCGCTTCCCTACTGGGGTAAAGCCTTGTTTTCACGTGGGGTGTAGCTACCATTTGCCTGATGCCACCCATGACAGCGCAGCGGGCCATGGCAATGGCTTCGTCCATACTGGCCGCCCCATCGTCCAGACCAGGCAGGATATGGCTATGGATATCAATCATTTAAGGATACCTCCAATAATATCTTATTATATAATTCATCACAATAATTTACCAACACCTTTTTTATCCTTTTAAAATGAATTTACATGTGCGAGTCCATGGGTGCACTGTATTCTTCAGGGTAAAACCCTACTGACACAGTCTTGCCATTCATCATAATGAATATTTTTGTTACGGCTTATATGAACTTATATATAACCAGAAAGACCCTTTACACAATTATGCAGGCAAGTATATTGACCTTTACTCAACGTCAACGGTATTCGACAAGGTGCTGCATGTGTTTGGTATCTACTCGATAGCACTTTTCGTTTATTCTTTGATGAAACAGAAAACAACACTATTTTTCTCATCAAAATTAAATCAATTTATTTTCATAGCACTCGTTGGTATCAGCCTGGGCGCTGTTTTCGAAATTATTGAATACATTACAGATATTACAATCCAACCAAGTATACATAATCAACCAGATTTCGTTGATACCGACCTGGACCTGATCTCAGATGTGGCCGGGTCTCTGCTTGCGGCTTTCCATGTTTGTTTTATGGGTGTTAAGCAGAGACTTTGAATAAAAAATTTATATTTTCCTCCGGCACAACAAATAATCACTTTTAATATTTATAATCAAGTACAGGGAATACTCTGGTTTTTACAAGTATCGAATGGACTTCATACTCTCTAGGCTATTTTTCATATCATAATGGCTGGAGCATATGGTGGTCATTTTTATTTTACTGCATAATGATACCAACACTTTGGATTCATTATAAAAACCTCCTATGTCGAATGAATTCGACCAATGCAACTTATTCCTGCGGGACTTGTCTTTATTGTCAGCGCTTATTATTATATATTTGTCAAATTAATAAATGCGGCAGTAAAAGGGGCTTAAACATGATCAAGAATTATCGCAAGTGGTTTTTGGCAAGAGTCAAACGCGCCATCTATGATTTCGGTATGATCGAAAACGGCGACCGGGTTGTGGTTGCTTTCTCAGGCGGCAAAGACAGTGTCACCCTGCTGCATGCGCTTAAACTGATCAGCCGTTTCCTGCCGGTCAAGTTCGAACTGGAGACTATTTTTGTTAAGACCGGCTGGCCGATGGATGTGCAGGTGCTGGAAGAATTCTGCCGCTCCATTAATGTTCCTTTTCATATCGTTGAAACTGAAATTGCAAAAATAGTCTTCGAAGAGCGGGACGGAGGCAGTCCCTGCGCCATTTGTTCACACCTGCGCCGCGGCGCGCTGCATACAAAAGCCCTTGAACTGGGGTGCAACAAGGTTGCCCTTGGCCATCACCTTGACGATGTTATTGAAACATTTTTTTTGAGCATGATTTATACCGGCCAAATGAAAGTATTCTCACCATCTACCTTTCTGGACCGTACCGGGCTTACCATGATCAGGCCACTGGTTTATCTTGCCGCTGAGGAAGTCATGTCCTTTTTACAATCTGAGAAATTGCCGTTTATTGCCAACCCCTGCCCTGTTAACGGACATACCCACAGAGAGGTCGTGAAGGAATTTCTGCTTGACCTCGTCCAGCGCTTCCCTGATTTTAAAGCACGTTTTCTCAACTCCCTCCAGACCTTCGACCAGGAAAATTTATGGCCGGAGGTCCGCCCAAGGGGGAGAAGAAAATAATAGTATTTGTGAGTGAAGCACTGGGCGCGAAAGCAGGCTGGGACGGCGCAACTAAAACAGTAAGCATAATTCGGTACAGAGGAGCCATCAGACAGCGGTACTACCGCCTCTGCCAGCAAGGCCTACTGGGTGGAAAGCGGCGTGCGCCTGGTCAGGGAAGGCCAGACTATTTATGAAGACCAGGAGTCAGGGTATTCTCGTCATACCATCCCAGTTTGACCCTGCCAAGTACGAGCGCATGATTTTTGGGCTGATTTTGATCTTGATGTGTATTTTCCGGCCACAGGGACTGCTCCCTTATAAACGAAAAATAGCAGTATGGCGGAAGAAGATAGGGCATTACCATCCTCCTGGTTGAACAGAACGCCCGCAAAGCGCTGAAAGTTGCCCGCAGAGGGTATGTGCTGCAGAACGGGGCAATAGAAATGACAGGATTGGGAGAGAAACTGCTGTATAATTCCCTGGTTGTAGACGCTTACCTGGGATAATAACCCTTTTAAAAGTGTTGGATGATTCTTTCCGAAAGCATCAGTTTGTATCCGTCGGGGTCAAAGAATTTGGCCAGTTTGACTACACCAGGAACTACAATGATGCCGCCTTTAAACTCGATGCCTTTTTGCTGCAGATTCTGGACCGCCTGCTCAATGTTCTCCACTTCAAATGTGATGCAGGTGGAGGAAGGGCTGATTGGCTGAGCCTCAGCAAACCCGATAAAACAATCTTCAGTGTTCGTGGTGACTATAGACTGCCCGTTGTTTGCATCGCAATAAAGCTCCTTGAAACCAAGCTTTTCAGTATAGAATGACAAAGTAAGTTCCAGATTGCTTATATTGTAATGAAACCCGACTCCTGGTTTAAACATTGATTGCCTCCCATATGAAGAATCTTAATCTCAAGTTGCTTTTTACTATCATTAATGTAACACTTTTAAAGATTTCTATGATAATCCCAGGAGGACTTTTTCTTTAGCTTTAGTGTAAGGCATCTGAAAGTATTTTTGGTGCCGTTCTCCGCCAAGATAGATTTTAAGGTTTTCCAGTTCGTTTAGTGCCAGGTACAGCCAATAAATGAGGGGGTAAACAGTTCCTCTGTAGATCGCATCATTATAAGTGACTGTCAGGATCTCTTTTATAAAGCTGCCCCAAATATCCACCGTGCTTGGCCCGCTGGACATTATTGTTTTGTTAGTGCCTATATGTGAACATATATACATATTTTCGTCGTTGGAGTAAAACGATGTTCCTGCTATCCTGCAAATTAATGGTCTTACATTATAAACTGAACAAATCCTTTCCCTGTTTGTCAGCTCAGTTAAAAAGGGACAATCAATTTTAACACCTTTTGATAATTCATAGACTTTCAGTGACATTTCTTTAAAGTCAAGCCCCGAGTGGTTAGACCTGAAATAATCTAACAACTGGGGCTGCTTGCTGTTTAAGTAAGATATGCTCTGCAAAACCCTTTGCTTAACCAGCGCCACTCTTTTATGATCAAACTTGATCATTTCGCGGCAAATTAAAAAAAATTCTACTATTGAGACGCTAAAAACGGTGCTGCAGCACTCACTGCATCCTTTTCTGCATACCGGCTTAACACGGTTTTTAGAGTAATGGGTGTCAATAAGTCTGTCTGACTCCGCATACAAAGACAGCATTTTGGCGGCAAGGCTTTCCCAGGATATATCCGGGTGGCATTTTTTATGCCTTCTCATGCTGCCGCAGAAGCAAATCTTATCGTCAGACATAGTACTGATTCCTCCGCCTATGGTCAGAATGCGGAAAACCAAAAAACTACATTAAAAGTTCATTTCATTTAAAATAAATCCTTCCTGTAATAAAATATTTTTGGTCTTTTTATTCCCTAATTATGCAAGCCAAAAGAACTGTACATTAGCTTAGAAAAACCGGAAGATTAAACGGAAAATAATTAACGCGCCGGGAACAATTCCAGCGCGTTAAAATATTTTCTGATCAATCCAATTCCAAGAGCTGCTTAGCGTTTTCTCCGAGTATCCTCGCAATGGCCTCATCAGAGATATTTAAATTCCTGATTATTTCGATATTCTTTTTGACATCCACACTGGGCCAGTCAGTGCCAAAAATAAATTTATGCGAAAATCGACCCATATCAGGGAAGAATTCAAGCAGCTTTTTGGGGGGCAAGCCTGATACTTCGATATAAATATTCTTGTGCAGGCGAGCCATGTTTATTGCTTCATTGTACCACAGGCCACGACCGCCGTGTGCCATAATGATCTTCATGTCCGGAAAGTCTATAGCCACATCATCATAAAAAATGGGATTGGCATACTTAATACGGACGCCTGTAAATATCGAGGATCCTGTATGGAAAAGCACAGGTATGCCAAGCCTTTCGGCAACAGCATACAAGGGGTAGAGGAAATTGTCATTGGGATAAAAGTAATTGTATGAGGGTAAAAGCTTAAGCCCCTTGAAGCCATGATTTAGAATTAAGTCCTCTAACATTTTGCCCATATTCGGGTGCAGATAGGGATTTATAGTGCAAAACGGTATTAATCTCGGACTCGCCTGGCAGAAAGCTTCTACCATTTCATTTGTGGCAATACCAGTTGACAGAGGTGAAATCTCTGCTAATACTACTGAATAATCTACTCCATTATGGTCCATCAGCTGCAAAAAGGCCTGAGGGTCACTCTGAATTCTGCAAAACTCAACGTATTCTTCTTTGGAGGGGAAGGCGCTTGCAAAGAAATTAAAGGCATCTTCACCAAAGGACTCATATTCTGACAGGTGAACATGAAAGTCTATCACAGGTTTATACATTCTAATTCTCACTCCAATCCTAATACCTAAAATATTATGTACTTAAACAGGTTAGTTATCCTTTGCTTTATACTCCTGGGAAATCACTAATTCTGTTTATATCATTGGATGGATCACGCCCATATTACAGTAAGTCCACAATGCTATTCCGGTTTTATATTATCACCCGCGAATGAGCAAAGAGAAATATGCTTTTAAGATTGGATTAATTATTTTTACCAATAAATATTATCTTTCAAACGAAAAAGACCAGGTTGGTATATATTACCAATCTAGACACCAGCAGCAGAACACAGACTCTAATATAGTTGCTGATGCTCAGGTTGTATTTAAATTCCAGGAATATATAAATGGCTATAATTAAAGTTGTGAAGGCTACATCTTTGAGGTAATCGGCTTTGTCTGTTTTTATAAGAGCGAGAATAACCATAAACTGTAATGCAAAGAAAGAATAGTATATAAGCTTCCTTGTCATCATCTCCAGAATAAATAACCTGCCTCATACCTGTATTGGCAACTTTAATGCTTTAATTATTATGCTCACTATTACTTATTTTAAAAAAAGAAAACACCGCGTAAAAGCGGCTCATAGGAAAGAGGACATACCTTTGACTTTGGTCTTTTCTGAGGGGAGGTATGTCCCCGACGTATTTTGGGTACTTGGTGTTAATCCTTTTCAGTTGGTTTTTCTTTTTGCAGGGCAGCCTTCAGCAAATCGCCCAGGTTCTGCCCGACTGAGCCCTGGTCGCTGTACTGGTCGATAAGCCTTTGGTTGACCCTGCTGGCGTGCTTGGAACTCTTATACCCAAATTCATCCTGTTTTTCAGGCTGCCGGTGACCGCAGGCGCGGTCCTGGCAAACCAGCATCTTCCCTCTCTTGCCGTTAACCAGCAGCAGATACTTGCCGCAAACGGGGCATTTGGTCCTGGTAATATTGTCAGCCTTATAAACAGCATTATCCGCCACTACACTTTTGACCAGTTCAATGGCGTTTTTACGGATATCGGCCATAAATTCAGTTTTACTGCCCTTGCCCCTGGCAATATCGGAAAGCCTCTGCTCCCACTGGGCGGTCAATTCAGGGGTTTTTAAGGCCGGAGCCACCAGTTTGATCAACTGCATGCCTTTCGATGTGGGAACCAATTCTTTGCCCTGCCGCTCGATATAGCTGGTGTTAAGCAGTTTTTCTATAATTTCCGCCCGGGTCGCGGGAGTTCCCAGGCCGCTGCCTTTCATGCTCTCCCGCAATTCTTCATCTTCAATAAATTTGCCGGGGCTCTCCATGGCTGTCAGCAGGGTCGCTTCATTATAACGGGCCGGCGGCTTGGTTTTTGATTTGTTTATCTTGTAACTTTTAACTTGCTTTATGTCGCCTTTCTTTTGCATGGTCAGAGTCTGTTCGGGCAGCGCCTCGCTGTCCGGGTCGTCTTTCTCCGCAGGTTTAGAGGTAACAGCCCGCCAGCCCTTATCTTTGACCACCTTGCCCCTGGCGTAAAAGTTCTCTCCGTTGACCGCGGTAATTATAGTAGTCTGGTCGTAACGGTAAGGCGGGTACAAAACAGCAATAAACCTTCGCACGATTAAATCATAAATTTTCCTTTCATCTTCTTTTAAAGAGGTTAAACGCAATGGCTGTTCGGTTGGGATGACGGCATGGTGGTCTGCGACCTTACTGTTGTCAACAAAGCGTTTTGTCGGCTGCAAGGGCTTTTGCAGCAATGGTTTGACCAACTCGGCATACGGAGCAACCGAAATGCTTTTCAGCCTGGAAGCGAGCGTTGGCACAATATCAGAGGTAATGTAGCGGGAATCGGTCCTCGGGTAGGTAACCAGTTTATGCTGCTCGTAAAGGTCTTGCAGTAAGGACAGGGTTTTCTGGGCTGAAAACCCGTACCGCCTGTTGGCGTCCCTCTGTAATTCCGTCAGATCATAAGCCAGGGGTACCGGCTCGCTCTTGCTCTCGATGCGGACATCCTTTACCACACCCTGGCGCCCCTTGATTTTAGCCGCTATATCTTCCGCCCGGGCGTAGTTAAAGATCCGGCCGTTGTTGTCCGGCCCGCGCCAGTCAGCAAAATAGTCGCCGAAATCCGCTCTGACAGTCCAGTAGTCCACAGG
>ENA-UOYA01000654-UOYA01000654.1-activated-sludge-metagenome-genome-assembly--contig:-NODE-654-length-41712-cov-7.275536_pt1 | contig 41712 bp, 45 predicted proteins | sample MGYA00238163_ERZ764804 | MGnify/ENA primary metagenome ERZ764804 (study PRJEB28919, sample SAMN05720223) | activated sludge metagenome | isolation source: Anaerobic digester | place: Hong Kong...
GCCCGCACGGCGATGGACCATGAGCTGGAGAGCCTCATCCACCTGATGCTCGTCAATCGCGGCACGCTGCTTGCGCCCTTCCACAACATGATGCTCGTCAGCCCGGCAACGACCGCAGAACAGGTCGCGCGGCTGATCGCCCATCTCGATGAGGTCGCGACCGCGCTCCTCGCCGCCTGACGTCAGGACTTCAGATCGCGCCGCCGCGCCAGCGCCACATCAACCGCACGCTGCGCCTTGGCGAGCAGTGCCGGAATATCGCGGCGGCGTTTGCGGGCGCGCGCGGTGATCGCTTCGACAATCGCTGCCTTGCGTATAGAGTCTCCCCGCAGCCGGGGCGCGAGCGACGCCGCGACGTCAAGATCATTGAGATCGCCAAGATGGTCCTGCGCGTCGGACAAGGCATCAAGCCGCATCCGGTCTGCCGCGCACCGGCCTGAATCGTCATCAAGGCTTGCGAAAAACTCCATCGCATAGCGGAGCCGTTTGAGCCGAATGCGCAGGCGGTGCCGGGCTTCGGGCGACAGTTCTGCCAGATCACGCGCGGCAGGCCGCAGCTTGCGACGCCACGACTTCAAAAGCGCACGTGCAGCGTCAGCCAGCGGCGCATCATCCGAACGGGCAGGGCCGAGATGCTCGGCCCATGAGACCGCCTGCAGCATAAGCCGCTGGAAAGAGGCGCTGCGCATCATCCCGGCAATCTCGGCATAGGCAGCGGCCCGCTCCGCGTTCAGCGCCGCGACAAGATCAGCCTCCAGGCCCGCATGCGCGTGGGCAGGCTTCAGCCGCGCGAGAATGACGTCGAGATCGCGCGCGGTGCTGAGTGTGTTGAGCGCGGCATCACATTCGGCATCAAGCACCGCGGCATCGGCATCGCCGAGCAATTCATGCCCCAGTCGCAGCACCACGCGCAATCGGCGCAACGCGACGCGCATCTGGTGGAGCGCTTCGGCAAGCCCGGCGCGCACCACCACATCCTCGTTGGCAAGTAGCTGACCGATGCACGCCCATGTGATCCGCCGGAGCGCCGCGCGCGTGCCCGCATTGGCGGGCAGGCGGATGATCCGTGCCCGCGTGGCAACGGGTGTCTCGGCATCGGCCAGCCGATAGCCCCGCGCCGACTTGCTGTCGGTCGACCAGCGCAACTCCGGCCCCAAGGGCAGCGTAAGTGCCAGCGCGAGCAGATCGGAAGCCTTTCCCGACACAAGCTCCAGCTCCAGTTCGCAAATCTCTTCGCTTTGGTCCGCCGCCGAAAGCTGCCCGCCGTCGAACGCAACCTCGATGGTCGAGCGGCCAAAGCGGACCAAGCGGATCTCGCGCGCCACGGACAGACGAAAGACGGGCAGCAGATCCGCGCCCTTGGCGGCCTTGATGACATGGCGGGCGGCCTCGGGCGGAAGCGCGCCGAGATCGAGCGCCTCGCCATCAAGCGGCGCGTTCCATTCATCACGCGCGATCGCCTTGGCGGCAGGCGCGCGCTTCAACGTGATTTCGCTCTTCCCCGCATCGCTGCGGATGCGCAGGGCAAGCCGCGCCCGGGCAAGGCGCCGGTCTGCGGTGTCATAATAGACTGTGTTGAAATTGCGGTGACGGCTCTCGCCAGAGAGGCTTTCCGCCCCGCGCAATTGCTCCAGCATCGCCGGCGTCGCGACGAGCTTCAGTTCCACTTCCGGCGCTTGCGTCATGCCCCCGCATTGCCCTTCAATAACGTGCCGCAAAGCCTAGCACGACCCTTGGTCGCATGCGACTTTTCGTGGCATGCTTGACGCGAGGCCGTCCCTCCCCGCACAAGGCCATCATGACCCAGCCCCAGCCCTTTCCCAAGTCCTCGCACCAGATTGCGCCGCTTGCCGAAGCCGAAGCCTTTTTTGCGGCTCATCCGCAGGTCGATGCCATCGACATCATCTTCACCAATATGTGCGGCGTGCCGCGCGGCAAGCGGCTGCGTCGGCATGAAGTGATGGGCGTGTACAAGGACGGCCGCTTCCTGCCGGGCTCCGCCGTCATCGTCGACATCACCGGACGCGACACCGAAGAGACGGGGCTTGTGTGGGAAGATGGCGATGCCGACCGGCGCATCCACCCCATTCCCGGCACGCTTGTGCCCGCCCCATGGGCCGGGCCGGGCGCCGCTCAGTTCCTGACCGGCTTTTACGAGCTGGATGGCACGCCCAATGATCTTGACCCGCGCCATGTGCTGGGCCGCGTGCTCGACCGGCTGGCAGGCCATGGCCTGACGCCCGATGTTGCGGTGGAGCTGGAATTCTATCTGGTCGACGCCAAGCGCGGGCGCGACGGACGGCCCAAGCCCGCCCGCTCTCCGTCCTCAGGCGAAACGCCGCACGACATTCAGGTTTATGGCTTGGCCGAGATGGAAGACTTCCGCCCCTTCTTCGATGAGCTTTATGCCTGCGCCGACGCGATGGGCCTGCCGCTTGAAGCCGCGATTTCGGAATATGCGCCCGGCCAGTTCGAAATGACGCTCGCCCACAAGGCAGATGCGCTGCGGGCATGCGACGACGCCATCCTCCACAAGCGGCTGGTGAAGGCCGTTGCGCTCAAGCACGGCATGGAAGCGACCTTCATGGCCAAGCCCTTTGAACAGAGCGCAGGCAATGGCATGCACCTCCACGCCTCGATGCTCGACGCCTCGGGCAAGAATGCTTTTGCGAGCGAAGACCCCGAAGGCACGCCGCTCTTGCGCCACGCCATTGCCGGAATGCAGGCGACGATTGCCGACGCCTTCCTGATCTTTGCGCCCAATGCCAACAGCTATCGTCGCTTCAAGGCGAACAGCTATGCGCCGGTTGCCCCCACTTGGGGCGTCAACAACCGCACCGTGAGCTTCCGCGTAACGGCAGGCGCGCCCGCGACACGCCATGTCGAGCATCGCATCGGCGGGGCGGATGCGAATCCCTATCTCGCGATGGCGGCCATGCTGGCAGGCATGTGCTATGGCATTGAGCACAAGCTTGATCCCGGCGCACCGGTTGTCGGCAATGGTTATGAAGCCGCCACCAGCGCGCCACCCATGCCGACCAACTGGTTTGCAGCGCTTGACCGCTTTGCCGCGTCAGACGTGATGAAGAACTACCTCGGCGAACGCTTTGTCGAGATGTTCAGCATCGTGAAGCGCACCGAGCAGGAGCGCTTTTTCGGCGCGGTGCCCGATCTGGATTATGCATGGTATCTGCGGACGGCTTAGGCTTCGGCGACGATAGGTTCGCGCGGAGACGCGGGGACGCGGAGGTGGGCTTCCCCTCCATTCGTCCCGAGCGAAGTCGAGGGACGTGTAATGCAAGGTGTCTCGACTTCGCTCGACACGAACGGATTGGGTGACGCCCCCTCCGCGCCCCCGCGTCTCCGCGTGAGCAAAGGCGATGCCAGCCTGCACTGGCATGACATAGCGAAGCCCTCAGCGCTTGGGCGCGCGGGGCGTGAACAGGTTTTCGAGCACGCTCAATAGGGCGAGCATATACATCCGACGTCTCACTTGATGCGGTTTGAGGGAGGGCCATGCCGTCTCCCGATGCGCCTCCATTTACGTTGCAGTGCACAATTTTTCAATCCGCACGCAACCTCTTGCCTATAAATTAAGCAGATTCGCAATGCTGCTGCTGAATCAGGCAGGCTTTTCGCAGCAAAACTGCGCGCAAAAGCAGCTCAAGGAACAATAATTCCTGTAAATCCGCCGCTCGGTCCAAACTGGCACGGCCTTTGCGATGATGACCCCGACCATTTCCAAGGGGGTCCAATGAAACTGATCATCGCCATCATCAAACCGTTCAAGCTGGACGATGTCCGCGAAGCGCTGTCGGCGCTTGGCGTGTCCGGCATGACGATCACCGAAGTCAAAGGCTTCGGCCGCCAGAAGGGCCAAACCGAGATTTATCGCGGTGCCGAATATTCGACCAACATGGTCCCGAAGGTGAAGGTGGAAGTCGCGTGCGACGACGCTGTTGCCGACCGTGCGCTCGAAGCCATCCAGCAAGCCGCCAACACCGGGTCCATCGGTGATGGCAAGATCTTCATGCTCGATCTCCAGGCCGCAGTGCGCATCCGCACGGGCGAGACGGGCGCGGTCGCACTCTAACGACAAGCAGGGGACATATGACCAAACTCAAGACATGGATTGCGGGGACGGCGGCGGCGCTCGCCACCTCACCCGTCTTTGCCGCCGACGGGCCGATCAAGGCCCCGACCGCCGAACAGATGGCCACGATGGTCAACAAGGGCGACACCACCTGGATGCTCGTTTCGGCAGCACTCGTGCTGCTGATGTCGGTTCCGGCGCTGGCGCTCTTCTATGGCGGGCTTGTCCGCACCAAGAACATGCTGAGCCTGCTGATGCAGGTCTTCATGATCGTCTCGATTGCAGCGCTTGTCTGGGTCGGCTGGGGCTATAGCCTTGCCTTTACCAGCGGCACGCCCTTCATCGGCGGCTTCAGCAAGATCTTCCTCCAGGGCGTCGATGCCACGACGCTGGCGGCAACCTTCTCCAACAATGTGTACATCCCCGAATACGCCTTTGTCGTGTTCCAGATGACCTTTGCCTGCATCACGCCCGCGCTCATCGTGGGGGCCTTTGCAGAACGCGTGAGGTTCGTTCCGCTCATGATCTTTGTCGTTGCCTGGCTCTCGATCGTCTATTTCCCGATCGCGCACATGGTATGGTACTGGGCTGGCCCGGACTTCCTGCCCGACGCACCGACCGACGCCGGTTTCCTGTGGGGCATGGGCGCACTCGACTTTGCCGGTGGCACCGTTGTCCACATCAATGCCGGTATCGCAGGCCTTGTTGGCTGCCTCATGATCGGCAAGCGCATCGGCTATGGCAAGGAAGCCACCCCGCCGCACTCGCTGACCATGACCATGATCGGCGCCTCGCTGCTCTGGGTGGGCTGGTTCGGCTTCAACGCCGGCTCCAACCTTGAAGCCAACGGCCTTGCAGCCCTCGCCTTCATCAACACCTTTGTTGCCACCGCAGCCGCGGCCGTCAGCTGGGCGCTTGTCGAACAGTTCCACCATGGCCGTCCGTCGCTTCTGGGCGCCGTCACGGGGGCTGTTGCGGGTCTTGTAGCCATCACCCCGGCCTCGGGTTTTGCAGCGCCGATGACCTCGATCGCGCTTGGTCTCATCGTCTCGCCAGTCTGCTACTTCTTCGTCTCCGTGGTGAAGAACAAGCTGAAGTATGACGATACGCTCGACGTGTTCGGCGTGCACTGCGTAGGCGGCATCCTCGGCGCCATCGGCACGGCCATCGTCGCTGATCCGTCGCTCGGCGGCCAGGGCTTCTTCGACTACACCGTCTTCCCGGCAGCGGTTGGCGCCTATGACATGGGTGCGCAGCTCGTGACGCAGGTGAAGGCTGTCGTCCTGACGCTCATCTGGTCGGGTGTCGGCTCCGCCGTTCTCTTCTTCATCCTCGACAAGACGCTGGGCCTGCGCCCCGATGCCGACGCCGAACGCGAAGGCCTCGACCTGTCGAGCCACGGGGAGCGCGCCTACAACTACTAAGCGCACCCGATCACAAGCTTGGGGGGCTGCCACTCTCCTCCTCTCCCAAAGGCAGCTCCCCTCCCCAGGTTCCTCCTGCGAACCTTACTGGACCGGCAAGGCAACTTGCCGGTCCCTCTTTTTTGCCCGCGAAAATTTGTAAGCAACGCCAACATCTTGTGGCAGTTGCGCCACGGACGCGCGGAAATCGCCCCGGTTTCGCGCCTTGGGGCTTGGCGCGGACTCGCCGCTCGGGCAGGAGCGCGTCATCAAATCGTCACATACGGGCGATGGCCCGGCCATGTGGACGCATGAGGAGACATCTCGTGAAAAAATCCATTCTGCTCGCTGGCCTTTCGGCCTTTTCCTTCATCGCCGTCGCACCTGCCATGGCGCAGGACGCCGAAGAGGTGACCGAAGGCAATGAAATCATCGTCACGGCCACCAAGCGCAACGCAACGCTTCAGGACGTGCCCTTCTCGATCAACGCGCAAACCGCCGCCGACATCCAGAAGACGGGCGCCAACTCGCTTGAAGACGTGTCGCGCAATGTTGCGGGTCTCACGATCCAGAACCTCGGGCCGGGCCAGAGCCAGGTCTCGATCCGCGGCGTTTCGTCCGGCCAGATCGTTCGCGACCAGCCGGGCGTGAAGGAACAGGTGGGCGTCTATCTTGATGAATCGGCGATCTCGCTGTCGCTGTTCACGCCTGACCTTGACCTGTTTGACCTCAACCGCGTGGAAACGCTGCGTGGCCCCCAAGGCACGCTGTTCGGCTCGGGCAATATCGGCGGCACGATCCGCTATATCACCAACGCCCCCAAGCTGGGCCGCACCGAAGGCTCGGTTGAGGCGAACCTCAATCTCATCGACGGCGGCAATATGGGCGGCCACCTGAAGGGCGCCGTCAACGTGCCGCTCGGTGACAAGGCCGCCGTGCGGGCGGTGGGTTATTACACCCGCTATGCCGGCTTCATCGACGCCATCGGCCCGGCCGCCGGCAAGAACGTCAATGACGGCGAACGCTATGGCGGCCGCATCGCGCTGACCTTCGAGCCCTCGGACAACGTCTCGATCACGCCGCGCTTCATCTACCAGAAGGTGACGACCAACGGCTTCAACCGTCAGGAAGTCTATAACCTCTACGCCAACCCCTATACGACCACGCGTCCTGCCGTGACCTTTGGCGAGCGCCAGCAATATCTGCAGGTCGGCGAAAAGTTCGATGACGAAACGATGATTGCCGATGCGACGATCAAGGTCGGTCTCGGCGGCGTCGATCTGACGTCGGTATCGACCTACACCAACCGCAACATCCTTGTGAGCCGTGACGCCTCGGCGCTGACCGGTTCGGTCTCGGTTGATCTCGGCTTCCCCGATGCAGGCGTGCTGCTGCCGTCCAACCTGCGCGATACGACCGATGTCGAATCCTTCACGCAGGAACTGCGCCTCAGCTCGAACAATGATGGCCCGCTCCAGTGGGTCGTCGGCGGCTTCTACGCGAATGTGGACCGTTTCTACCGCCAGCGCCTGCCCACTCCGGGCTATGACGCGGTGACCGATGCCGTTCTCGGCGCGGGCACCTCGGCTTCCGTCGCAAACGGCTTCCCGGCCAACTCACCCTATAATTCGGACCTGCCGTACAATCTTAAGCAAACTGCGGTGTTCGGTGAACTCAACTACAACATCACCGACCGCCTGACCGCAACGGCGGGTGGCCGCTATTACGACTATAAGGAAGTCCGCAGTTTCAAGACGGGCGGCCTGTTCGGCAATGGCGACAACCAGACCGACCGGACCAAGTCTGACGGCTTCAACCCGCGCTTCCTCTTGAGCTTCAAGGCCTCGGAAGACGTGACGCTCAATGCGCAGGCCTCAAAGGGCTTCCGTCTTGGCGGCGTCAACGATCCGCTCAACCTGCCGCTCTGCTCGCCGGGCGATGCAGCGATCTTCGGCACCTATCAGCGCTTCGGCGATGAATCGCTGTGGAACTATGAAGGCGGCGTGAAGGCACAGACGGGCATCGTCACCTTCAACGCGGCAGGCTTCTACACGCGGATGCGCAACCTGCAGGTGACGCTCGATGCGGGCAGCTGCTCGTCGCGCGTCGTGTTCAACGTGCCCAAGGCGCACTCGGCTGGCGTTGAGTTCGAACTGACGGCGCGTCCGAGCAAGGCCTTTGAAATCGGCCTGTCGGGCAGCCTGCTCGATTCGAAGTTCGATTCATCGGTCACCGATGCCGGTGGCAATGTTCTGGGCGGCATCCGCGATGGCAATCGCCTGCCTTCGGTGCCGAAGTTCCAGCTCTCGGCCAATGCGACCTACAACTTTGAAGTGGCAAGCGATGCAGAAGGCTTCCTGACGGCCACCTTCCAGCATGTCGGCAGCCGCTTCACCCAGCCGAGCGATCAGGAAAACAATCCGCGCACCTTTGTGCACGGCCTTCCGTTCGGCGGGGCTCCGGCAGGCGCATCGACCACGGTGGACCTGAAGCTGCCGAGCTACCAGATCGTCAACCTCAACGCCGGTGTCGATTTCGACAATGGCCTGTCGGCGATGGTCTATGTGAACAACCTGTTCGACGAGAACGCGCTTCTCGCCTTTGACCGCGAACGCGGTGGCCGTGCCCGCCTTGGTTTCCATGTGAACCAGCCGCGCACCTATGGCGTGACGATGCGCAAGACCTTCTGACGATTTCCGCAGGAGAGGAGGAGAAGGGCCGACGGGCTATGTACCCGCCGGCCCTTCTTTCATTTCAGGCCTGACGCTTTTTAGTCGAGGCGAATGCCGACCCAGAAGGTGCGCGGCGTTGCGCGCTCGATAACACCCGATGCGCTGATCGCGGTTTCAACGCGCGCATCGGCAAGGTTCTCACCCCGCAGCACCACTGACAGGCGCGATGACAGCGGAAGTGCCGCCACCGCATCAAAGGTGACGGCGCCCTTCAGGCGGCGGGTGTTGGAATCATCCTCAAACTGGGCCGACACATAACGCGCCGTCGCCGAAACGGTGCGCCAGCCAAGCGTTGCGCTCGCCGTGTGCACCGGCACTTGCGCCGGACGCAACCCGTTGAGCGCGACCGCGGCACCAGCGCCCTTCACACGGGCATCGGTATAGGCATAGCTCGCCGCGAGACGCCAATCGCCCAGCCTGGCATTGGCATCCAGCTCCACGCCCTTGCTGCGCACGGCATCAATGTTGACGCGCTGGCGATAGGCACCGCCCGCCGCCACAAAGCCGACGCCGGGAAACACACCTGCGCCACGGCCGAGCGTGACGTTGCCGATGGCGTCGGTCAGGCGATTGGTGAAGGCGGTCGCACGCAGCGTCACGGCATCTGCGGGCGTCCAGTCGATGCCGATCTCGGCGCCCTTCATCCGCTCGGGGTTGAGCGCGGGGTTGGCTGCCGTCGCATCTGCGCCGACACGAAACGGACGATACAGCTCGTTGAGTGTCGGCAGGCGCCAGCCGAGATAGGCTGCGCTGCGCAGCGTGATCTGCCCGGCCGCATAGGCAAGGCCTGCGCGCGCCGTTGGCTCCCAGCCGCTGCGATTGACGGCGATGTCGTTGCGGATGAGCGCACCTGTTGCCAGCGTGCGCTCGACAAGGCGACCATTGGTGAGCCACCAGTGGTCTGCGCGCACGCCGCCGGTCAGCGTCAGTGCATCGAACTTGGCGGAGAGTTCGGCAAAGGCGCCTGTCGTGTCGCTCTGGCCGCCTGCCTCGCGGATGCGCGTCGGCTTGGCCGCGACATAGGTGAACAGCTCGTTCGTCTCGCCGGTCGTCCGCCGCCAATCGGCGCCCAGCCGCAGCTCCACAGCCTCGCCCAGCGGGGGGCGGACTTCAACACGCGCGCCAAGCCCGGTGGACGGCACGTTGAACTGGTCAACCGACTGCGTGACTGTCGTGCGCGTCGCATCGACCGACACCGCGCGGCTCGTGAACTTGCGCATCTGGACATAGGCCAGCGCCTGCACACCCCATTCGCCGCGATGGACAAGGCGCACGCTCGCATCGGCACCGTCGCCGCCATTTTGCGAGAGCGCCGTGCCGCGCTCACGCCGATCGGTAAAGCCCATGACAGACGCCTGAAGCTCAGTCTGATCGCCAATCGGCGCAACGCCACGCGCGGCAAGCGTCGCCTGCTTATAGGGTGCGGCAATATCTGCCGGGCCGCGCTGCGCCTCCACGATAGGAATGAAGCCATCGCTGCGCGCATAGCTGGCCGAGACAAAGCCGAAGCCGCTGCCCAGCTTGCCCGAGAGCATGGCATTGCCCTCCACTGATGCGCGACTGCCATAGGCAAGGCTGCCCGTCAGCCCCTGACCCGTGCCGATGCTATCCATCTCGATGGTGCCTGCAAGCGCCCCCGAGCCATAGGCGCCCGAGCCGCCACCACGCGTGACACGCACCTGGCCCAGCCGTTCGGGAGAATAGGCCGGCCAGGTGATCCAGCCCCCAAAGGGGTCGCTCTGCGGCACGCCATCCAGCACGAGCAGCGCGCGGCTGGAGGCATTGCCGCCCAACCCGCGCAGCGTCGCGCCCTGGCTCGTCGCATTGGCCGAGCGCGCGTCGCTGCGGCGGAACTGGGTGAGCCCCGCCACATCGCGCAGCACATCCTCGATCCGGCCTGACGCCGTCGCCACGATGCGCGCGCGGTCCACCACCGCCACGTCATAGGCCGCATCCCCAACGGAAGCGGGCAAGGCGCGGCCCGTGACGATGATGTCGCCTTGCGACGTTTCGGCAAGGACCGGTGCCGCCGCGACCAGTGCCAGCACGGAAGCCGATGCGAGCCGGAAAATAGCAGGGGAGCGAAGAGCGAAAATGGCCTGTGTCATGGACGCGGCATCTGACAGGGAATGCGCTGCAAGGAAAGCGCTTTCCCCCCAGAAAAGCGCCATTTTCATCCAGCGGTCCGATAACTGACCGGGCGCTGACGCCAAGCTGACTTGAGGCTTACGGAATCGCCCGAAGGCCTAGCCCGGCCATCTGTCATGCACGGGGATGTCGGTCGGCAGACGATGCCAGCTCTCCGCATCGCAGGCGAAAGCCGCAAACTCCGCCCCGCCAAAATCATCCGGATTGTCGAGACTGCCGATCTTGATGATGACGCCCTGCGGAAAGCCCGGCGCGCGGGTGATTATGTGTGTGCCGCAATTGGCGCAGAACTGCCGCGTCACCGCATTGTCGATGTCGGAACGGGTAAAGCCCTTGACCTCACCCTTGGTGATTTCAAACCCCTCGTTCAGCACCGCCATGCCCATCACCGGGCCGCCGCCCGAAATATAGCGGCACTCGCGGCAATAGCATTCAAACTTCATGAAGCCCGGCCCTTCGGCCTTGTAATGCACGTCCCCGCAATAGCAGCGCCCGGTGATCGACATGTCTCTTCTCCTGTTCAATCCGGTTTCACAGCGTCGGGATGCGCCCGCGCGAAAGGCTCCAGCGCCCGCGCCCGCGCATCGATGGCGACGAGTTTGGGAAATGCCTCGAGCGGCGTCGCCACGCGATGCGCATTTGCCATTTGCGGCACGAGGAAAATGTCAGCGAGGCCGGGCGCATCGCCTGACAGAAAGGGCGCTGCGGGATCGGCCATGGCCTCAAGCGCGGCGAAGCCTTCGATGATCCAGTGGCGCGCCCATTGATCGATCTCGGCCTGCTCATGGCCCAGCTCTTTCTTCAGATATTTGAGGATGCGCAGATTGTTGATCGGGTGGATGTCGGCGGCAATGACCAGCGCCTTGGCCAGTTCTGCCGCGCGCGCGGCGGGCTCTGCCGGAATGAGACGCGGCTCTGCGTAGGTCACGTCGAGCCAGTCGATGATGGCAAGGCTCTGCGTCAGCCGCAGCCCATCCACCTCGAGCATCGGCACAAGGCCTTGGGGGTTCATCGCCACATAGTCGGGCGCCTTTTGCGCACCATCGAGCAGGCTCGTCGGCACCGCCTCATAGGCAATGCCCTTCAGGTTGAGCGCAATGCGCACGCGATAGGCCGCCGAAGACCGCCAATAATCATAAAGGCGCACTGTCATTTCATCTCCCCGATCCATTGGCGGATGAGCGCCACGCCTTCCTCATGCACCGTGGCACGGCCCAGCTCGGGCATGGCGATGCCCGCCTCAAGGCTCTCCATCCGTGCAACGAGATAGCTCTGTCCGGGATCGCCGGGCTTGATGGCAAAGTCCATCCCCATGCTGCCGCGCCCCGCCGCTGTCGGGCGCTTCCCGATGCCCAGATTGGCGTCGGCCACCTGATCGCGGTCAAGCCACAGGCCCGATGTGTCGGCTGGCCCCGCACGGTTGTGGCAATGCCCGCAATTGACCTCGAGATAGGCGCGCGCCCTTTGTGCGACCGTGCCCGTCTCGGGCCGGTCCCACGCCGGAAGGCGGTGCAGGCCCTCCAGCCTGCCCGTCACGATACCCGCCTTTTGAAGCTGCTGAAGCTGCACGCCATCGTCCATGTTCGCGGCCTTGGGGCCAATGGGCGACATTTCGCCGCTGCGCACATGGCAGCCCTTGCACTGGTTCACATTGGGCACGGCATAGCTGATCGTCCGCGTCGTCCCGTCCTTGTGGACCCAGCTGATCGGCAGCCGTGTTCCAGCGCGGCGCAACGTGGCCTCTGTGCCGTCCGCATTCCAGACATAAGGCAGCGCGATCCAGCCCGCGGCGCGGTGGATGAGAAGCCGCGTCTCGACCACGCGGACATCGCGTTCCGGCGCGCGCAGATCGGCGGGATAGGCGAAGGTTTTGATGAGAACACTGCCCACCGGCAGCGCCAGCAGACCGTCTCCCGTTACCGCCGCATGCTTGCCATGCGGGACGTAGAGAAAGCGGAACTTTTCGGCATAGTCCGAAAAGAGCGGGGTATTGAGATGGTAAGGCGCGACGCCCGGCATCGGCGTCAACCCGTCGCGCATCAGCCCCAGGTCCTGCAGCCGCTCGGGCAGGGCATCGCTCTGGATCAGCGCGTCGTCCGGGTGCGCTGCGGGGCTGGCGCTCACCAGCCCCAGCCAGCCGAGTGCCACCACCAGCGCCCGCGTCACTTGGCCGCAGCCTCCATTGCTGCGGGCATGACGATCGTCGGCAAATCAGCCGCAGGGGCCGTCGCGGGCGCCTTATAGGGGGCCGGGTTCGCCTGCGTCAGCGGGACGCCTTGAGCCGGAATGTTGAGCGAAATGGCGGGAACCGCATCGCGGAACTGCACATTGGCCGCATCGCCGCCCACGCCATCCCAGAAGACAGGCGTTAGCGCGCCGCCAAGGGCTGCCGCAAGCTCTGCGCCACCCGGAAAGCCCGGTGCCCAGCCAGCACGGCCATGCTGATTGTCACGCACCAGAATGTTGCGCGCGAGGGGATTGTAGGCCTTGTCGGCAAAGCTGTTCTGATAGGCGACGATCATCACGTTGGTCGTCGCATTCTCGCCAATGGCATTGGCAAAGACATGGACGTCGTGATTGGCCATCACCATCACGCCCGTGCCGGTTGGCACGCTTGCCACGATATTACCCTTGGGCGCGAAATTGGCGGTGTCGTTGCGCTCCACCCGGTTGGAAAAGACGCGGACGTTATGCCCGCCCTGCTGCGGCAGATTGGGCAGATCAAACACAAGGATGCCGCCGGTATTGTGCATGGCGATGTTGGAATGGACGTCAGCGTCGTAGCTGTTCTCGATCTCGATCCCCGCGACGTTGAACATCGCGGTCGAGTTGCGCACGATGATGTTCTTCGACTGGCCGACATAAATGCCCGCATCCGACGCGCCCTTCACCAGCGCGCCATCAATCAGGACATTGACCGATTCGACCGGATAAAGGCCATAAGCGCCATTGGTCGCCTTGGGGCCACCCGTCCATTCGACGCGGATGTTCTTGTAAACGATCTGGTCGGCACCCTTGGACTTGATGCCATCGCCCTTGGCGTCCTCCACCGCAAAGTCGCGCAGCACGACATTGTCCGAGGTGACGAGAAGCCCCTCGCCAGCGCCTTGCTGCGTCTTGAAGCTGAGCACGGTCTTGTCCGGCCCGGCACCGCGCACCGTGACGCCGTTCACGTCGAGCGACAGCCCGTCGGTCAGGTCAAAGCGCCCCGCGCCGATCTCGACAATGTCGCCCGGCTTGGCATCAATCAGGGCGGCCTGAAGCCGTTCCTGCCCGTTTGCGCCCGGCTCGACATGGATGGTGCCGGCCTGGGCGCTCGCAGCTGCCATGAAGGCTATGGCTGCGGCTTGCATCGCTCTCCGTTTCATGGCGTATTCATCGCACTAACAACAATGTAAGCCAAGCTTCAAAATTCGATGAGGAGAGCCCGATGCGCCGACTGTTTCTGAGCCTCAGCCTTGCGGCTGTCGCGACCCCGGCAATTGCTGCCGTGCCGGTCAGCGGCCGCTGGTTTACCGAGGAAAAGGACAGCATCATCCAGATCGGCCAATGCGGCCCGGTCGTCTGCGGCAAGGTCGCAAAGGTGCTGAAGGCGCCGCCGGGCGGGGGCGCTGCCATTGATCGCAACAATCCTGACCCCGCGCTGCGCAGCCGCCCCATTCAGGGCATCACGCTGCTCTCGGGCTTCAAGGATGCGGGCAAGGAATGGGAAGGCGAGATCTATGATCCGCGCCGCGGCAAAACCTTTCGCTCGACCATGGCAAAGCAGCCCGACGGGACGCTCAAGGTGAAGGGCTGCGTCGGACCGTTCTGCCAGTCCGTCACCTTCACCCCGGCGCCCTGAAGGCCGCTTATTTCTTGAGCCCGATTTCGATCAGCCGCTGGACGAGAAATTCGTTGGCGGTGATCGGCTCGGGATAGCGGTTCGGATGCTCGGCATCCACGCAGCCCGGCAGCGTCTCGATGAGAAAGTCCGATGCGAGATGCAGGAAGAAGGGCATTGAATAGCGCGGGATATGGCGCCGTTCAGGCGGCGGATTGAGCACACGGTGAATGGTGGACGGCAGGCGGTGGTTGGTCAGCCGCTCGAGCATGTCTCCGACATTGATGACCATCGCGCCTTCGGGCGGCGTGATCGAAAGCCAGTCCCCCTCGCGCGTCAGCAGTTGCAGCCCGCCTTCTTCGGCCCCCAGCAAAAGCGTGATGAGGTTGATGTCGCCATGCGCACCCGCCCGTATGCCCGGCGCTTCCTGCGAGACAGGCGGATAGTGCAACAGCCGCATGACCGAATTGCCATTTTCAACCGCAGGCGCAAACCAGTCCGGCGCAAGGCCCAGATAGCGGGCGATGGCTGACAGGAGCCGGTTTCCGGCATGATCGAAGGCGGCATACATCGCCTCAAAGGTCGCGCGGAATTCGGGCAGTTCGGTGGGCCAGATATTGTCGGGCATATGGTCGCGGAAGCGGTGCCCGGCGAGCAGATCGCGGCCGATATGCCAGAATTCCTTCAGGTCGACATGCTTCGCGTCCTTGGCAATCTCGGTGCCAAAGGGCGTGTAGCCGCGCTGCCCTGCAAGTTCGGCGGAATAATAATGGCGCTTCGTCGCTTCGGGCAGCTCGAAGAGCTTGCGCGTTTCGGCCCATGCGGTCTCGATCAGCTTGGCATCAATGCCATGGTCGGCGACGACCGCGAAGCCGAAGGTCTGGAAGGAGTCGCCAAAGGCCTGCGCGAACCCGTCCGGGTCATTTTCCTGCGCGGCGAGCGACAATGTGGGGATGCGATCAACGATGTTTGTCATGCCGCCCGTTTAGGCGAGGCGGGGGCGGCGCGCATCTGATATTTGCGCAACCGCCCGTGCAATTTGGCTATTCGGCGCCGGCAGAAACCAGCTTCAGTTCACCTGCAGGCGGGCCCTTTTGCGACAGGCGACCATCGACGCGCGCGCCGGTTTCAATCGAGATGCTTTCATAGGCGACGTCACCCAGGATGCGCGCCGACTTTTCGATGACGAGTTCGGTTGCAACGACAGTGCCTTCCACGGCACCCGCAACGGTTGCGCGCTGTGCCGAGACATTGCCTTTCACATGGCCGGTTGCGCCCAGCGTCAGCGCGGCGCACGCAATGTCGCCCTGCACTTCACCATCCAGATGAATGTCACCCTTGGCGGCAATATTGCCCGTAATCGTCACTTCATTTCCGATGAACGACATGCTTCCGCCAGCACGCGGTGTCGCGTCGTTCGATTTGTTTCCCCATGCCATGGCTGATTCTCCCTGCGGCCCATCCCCTGATGCCCCGGTGTAGTCGGGATGCGAGCGATTCGCCAAATCTGACGCGAAATCAGGTGATTACGTGTCGTTAACCCTTTGCTGCCTAGGTTCATTCCGGGGAACGACCGATGCATATTGCCGCACGCCTTGCCGTCCAGAATTTCGCGCCCGAAAGGCGCCGCTCAACGCGCTATGCGCTCGCCCAGGATGCGACACTCGCGGGCACCGGCTTCATGGGCGCAGACGTTGTCGTCACCGACATTTCGGTGTCGGGCTTTCAGGCGCGCACGGGGATGCACATTCCGCCGGGATCGCTCGTTCGGCTCAAGCTTGCAGGCCTTGGCATGGTCGTCGCGCGCATCGCCTGGTCGCGCAGCGGCAATGTCGGCGGGGAGTTCGTGAACCCGATCAGCGAACAGCGCATGCGGATGATCATCGGCTACAAGCCCGCAAGCCCGTCGGCTCCCTGCGGCCTTGCAGACGCGCTTTCGGCTTAAAAGATACCGCCGCCAATCGACAGGCGGATCAGACCAATCACGATCACCACGATGTTGAGGTTGCGGCCCGATGTCTTGTCCGACATCGCCCCAAGCCCAAGGCCGATGACCGCCAGCGGGATGATGAGCCAGTTTGCCCAGCCCAGCATGGGGATGAACGCCACAGCCACCGCGACGAGCGCGACAAGACCGACGAGGAGCGAAAGCGGATTGAGCATGGACGGAATGTGTCGCTGCCGCCCGCGCATTGCAAGGGGCGTTGACGCGGCGCGGCGATAACTGTATTGTTCAAGCAATACAGTTAGGAGAAATTCGATGCGCGCTGCCCTGATCGCAATGCCTTTGCTGCTTGCCTTGCCCGCCTGCCACGTCTCCAAGGCGCCGAAGGAAGATGAGGCCCGCAATGGCACCAGCATCTCGGTCAACGCAAAGAGTGACAGCGGCGAGGATGTGAAGATTACCGCCGATGGTGAAACCGGCAAGGTCGCGCTCAACCTGCCCGGATTCGACGCCAACATCACGCTTCCCAAGGTCGTGCTGAAGGACAGCAATTTCGACATTGACGGCGTGAAGCTCTACCCCGGCGCCACTGTGTCGAGCGTCAACGTGAAGGCAGACAAGAGCGGCGGTGGTGACAATGCCCGCGTCCAGATCGTCTTTTCCGCGCCCGCCGAACCCAAGCCGGTGCGCGACTGGTTCCTCAAGGCCTTTGCCGACAAGTCGGTCAAAGCCAGCATCAGCGGCGAATCGCTTGTCGGCGAAACACGCGACGGCACGCCCTTCACCATGGATTTTGCCACCGGAAAGGGCGGATCAACCACCGGCACCATCGTTCTGGACGACACAAAATAGCCCGAATGGTCTTGTTTCCGCCGTTTGGGCGCGAATTTACCCTCTTTGTGCGCGCTTCGTTATGATGAACGGAGCAATAACCTTCGCGCGCTTAGGGAGTGACATATGCGACGCGTGACTGGATCAATGCTCTTGGCAACCGGGCTGCTGGCTCTTTCCGGCTGCGGAGCGACACCTGCCGAAAAGCCCGCTGACAAGCTCGACGCCCGCTTGCTCGGCAAAGGCAATGCCGATCCGGCGGTGGCAGCGGCGCTTGAAGACCAGATCATGGTCGATCCGACGCTTGCCAACCAGTCGAACCGCAATGCCGTCCGCCCGGCCGATGCGCCGACAACCGCCCCCATCCCCGCCGACGGGCTGAGCGCGGCTGCCCAGCGCAGCACGGGCGTTACGCTGGGACAGTTGGCGGCCAATCAGGCGATCGCCTCCAAAGACAAGTTCACCGGCTGTAGCCTTGATGTCGATTATTCGATGCGCTGGGCAACGCGCCTACCGGCAGACATGCCGCTCTATCCGCGTGCGCGCGTCGATGAAGCCGCAGGCTCCGACATGGCGAAATGCAAGCTGCGCGCCATCACCTTCACGACTACGGCACCACTGCGCGCGGTTGTCGATTTCTATCTCGCCGCCGCCAAGAAGGCGGGCTACGCCGCCAGCAAGGAAGCGCGCGGCACCGAAACGCTCGTCGGTGGAACGCGCAGCGATGGGGCCGCCTTCTATTCGGTGTTGACGCCTGCCGACGCAGGCGGAACGATAGTCGATCTGGTGCTCAACAACGGCGCGTAATCTGCCAGGCCCGTGTCACAACTGGTAAGCCCACAGCGCAGATGCTGCGGGCTGGAGGAGGATTGATGCGCGCATTCAAGCAAGTCGACGTGTTCACGAGCCGGGCGCTCTATGGCAATCCGGTGGCGGTGGTGCTCGATTCCAACGGCCTCACCGATGAGGACATGCAGCAAATGGCGAACTGGACCAATTTGTCGGAAACGACCTTTGTCCTGCCGCCCGAAAACCCTGCCGCCAGCTATCGCGTCCGCATTTTCACCCCGCGCGCCGAACTGCCCTTTGCCGGACACCCGACGCTCGGCACCGCGCACGCCGTGCTCGAAGCCGGGATCGCGCAGCCGCGGGGTGGCAAGCTCGTGCAGGAATGCGCAGTCGGCCTTGTCGACGTGACCGTGGGCGAGACCAAACTCTCCTTCCGCCTGCCGCGTTATGCTGCGGGAGAGGCCGACGATGCGACACGGATTGTCAACGCCATTGGCGGCGCAGCTGTCGTGAAAGGCACGCCGCAGACGCTTGATGTCGGCCCGCGCTGGGTGATTGCCGAAATGATCTCGACCGACGCCGTCGCGCATCTCGAGCCTGATCTTGCCGCCCTTGCCGATTATGACCGCCGCCACGGCACCACGGGACTCACGGTTTTCGCCGCAGATGACGCAGGCACGCTCGTCCGCTCCTTCGCGCCCGCCGATGGCATTGCCGAAGACCCGGTGTGCGGCAGCGGCAATGGGGCGGTTGCCGCCTACCGGCTGCTGGCCGGACAGATTGGCGATGGGGATCGCTACATCGCCTCGCAGGGGCTTCAGGTCGGGCGCGATGGCTATGTCCATGTCCGCATCGACGGCACTGATGTGCATGTCGGCGGACAGTGCGTGACCTGCATCGACGGCAGCTTGCGCCTCTGACGCTTCTCTTATCCGCCATCTGCGGCTAAGGCGGCATGATGCATCCCTTGATCCCCGTTATGGCAGGTGGCGCGATTGGCGCTGCGGCCCGTTTTCTTGCCGCGAGCGCGCTTGGCGTGCGCAATGGCTGGCCGCTCGGCACCTTTGCCGTCAACCTCATCGGGGGCTTCCTGATGGGGCTGCTCGCCGCACTCGTTTTGCGCGGCACCGCGTCAGAAACGATGCGGCTGTTTGCAGGCGTCGGCGTGCTTGGTGGCTTCACCACTTTTTCCGCCTTCAGCCTTGAAGGCTTCCAGATGGTCGAACGCGGCCAATGGGGCATGGCGGCAGCTTATGCCGCAGCATCGGTGGTCGGTTCGATTGCCGCACTTACCATTGGCTATGGGGTGGCCCGCGCATGACCGACAATGTCCGCCAGTTCACCGTTGATGCCGAGGATGACGGCATTCGTCTTGACCGCTGGTTCAAGCGACATCTGCCCGATGCAAGCTTCAACCTCGTGTCGCGCTGGGCGCGCACGGGGCAATTGCGCGTCGATGGCAAGCGCGCCACGCCGGGCGACCGGATCGAGGCCGGCCAGCAGATCCGCGTGCCTCCGGCAGACCCCGTTGTTGCGACGAAAACGGCCAAACCCAAGAAGGAACGCCCGCGCCTGACCGATGACCAGATGGCCTTTGCCGAAGCACTGGTGATCCACAAGGACAAGGCAGCGCTCGTCCTCAACAAGCCACCGGGGCTTGCCACACAGGGCGGCACCAAGACGACCGAGCATGTCGACAGCCTGCTCGATGCGCTCTGGTTTGAGGCAGACCAGCGGCCAAAGCTCGTCCACCGGCTCGACAAGGATACATCTGGCGTCCTCCTCGTCGCGCGCACGCCGCGTGCGGCGGCTGCCTTCTCCAAGAGCTTTTCCAGCCGGACCGCACGCAAGGTCTATTGGGCGATCATCGTCGGCGTCCCCTCGATTGAGGACGGCATGATCGAACTGCCGATTTCGAAGCAGCCCGGCACGGGCGGCGAGAAGATGCACGTTGACGAGAAAGAAGGCGCCCCCGCGCGCACCCGCTATCGCGTCATTGATCGCGCGGGCAACAATGCCGCATGGGTTGAGTTGCAGCCCTTTACCGGCCGCACCCACCAGCTGCGCGTCCACATGGCCGCCATTGGCCACCCGATTGTCGGCGATGGCAAATATGGCGGGCGCGATGCCTTCCTGACCGGCACGATCAGCCGCAAGATGCACCTCCACGCACGCCGCCTGCGTGTCGACCATCCCGATGGCGGGCAGATTGACGTGCAGGCCGAATTGCCGAGCCATTTTTCGGAAAGCCTGATCAATCTGGGCTTCAACCTTATTGATGGCGATTCGCTGCCGCTCGACGAGCCCAAGTTCGGCGACACGGCGGAAGGCAAGAAGCGCGCCGTTGCCCACAAGGCAAAGGCCGCGCGCAAGGAACGCAAGGGCGAACGCCGTGGCCGCGGCGCGGCGGGCGACGCGGCTCCCCGTGGTCGCGGGAAAACCGGCGATAGCCCAGCCCGTGGTCGCACGGGGCCCGGCGAAGGCGCACCACGTGGTCGCGGACCGAGCAGCGACGGCGCGCCCCGTGGTCGCGGCGCACCTGCCGGACGCGGCCGGAAGGGCAAGTAATCCGTGCATCCCAACCCCGCTTTCCGCTGGGATGATCGGGAGGCGCTGACCGCCTTTGCGCAAGCGATTGGCTTCGGCACGCTCTTTGCGCAGACGCCCGATGGCCCGCGTGTCGCGCACATTCCCTTCACCTGGACGGACGAGGGCCGGATTGCCTTCCACATTGCGCGCGGCAACGGCATTGCGCGGCATCTGAATGGCGCAACCGCGCTGCTCGTCGTCAACGGCCCCGACGGCTATGTGAGCCCGGACTGGTATGGCATCGACGATCAGGTGCCGACTTGGAATTATGTCGCGGCGGAATTCGAAGGCCCCGTGACCATGCTCGATGAAGCCGCCTTGCTCGCGCAGATTGATGCGCTCTCAGCACAGCATGAAGCGCAGCTTGCGCCCAAGGCGCCATGGACGCGCGACAAGGTTGATCCGGCCATGGTCTCGAAAATGCTCTCGGGCATTCGCGGCTATGAGTTGCGCGTGACGGCATGGCGCGGCACTGCCAAGCTTGGCCAGAACAAGGCTGAAGAGGTGCGGCTGCGTACCGCCGATGCGCTTGATGAGGTCGGCAATCGCGCGCTGGCTCATCTGATGCGCGAATTACCCCAATGAACCGGCTCGCGCTGTTCGATTGCGACGGCACATTGGTCGATAGCCAGCACAATATCGTGCTGTGCATGGACGATGCCTTTGCGCGTGCGGGGCTTGCCTCGCCGCCGCGCGAGGCAACGCGGCGCATTGTTGGCCTGAGCCTCATCCCCGCGATGCAGGCGCTCATCCCCGAAGCAGAGCATGCGCTCCACGTCCAGCTTGCCGAGGATTACAAGACGGCGTTCCAGCGGCTGCGCGGCAAGGGTCTGGTCGAAGAGCCGCTGTTCGACGGCATCCTCGAAACGCTCGACGCGCTGGAGGCCGATGGCTGGCTGCTCGGCGTCGCCACCGGCAAGTCGGATCGCGGGCTGGACCTGTGCCTGCGCCACCATGGCCTGCGCGACCGTTTCGTCACGCTCCAGACGGCAGATCGCCACCCCTCCAAGCCGCACCCCTCGATGGCCCTGGAAGCAATGGCAGAGGCGGGTGCTGCCCCGCACACGACGGTGATGATCGGCGATACCAGTTTCGACATGGCAATGGGCGTGGCGGCAGGCGCACGGTCACTCGGCGTCGACTGGGGCTATCACGAAATTGACGATCTGGTCGCGGCAGGCGCCTATCACGTCGCGCTGCACCCCAATCACATCATGGAGGCCGTCCGGTGAATGATGCCGAAGAGCTGGCGCGCAAGCGCTTCGCCATTCTCAATCTCGCGCGCTTTTCCGCCATCGCGCTGGTCTTTGCGGGCATTGCCAACATTGCGGGCAAGCTGCTGCCCGAGTTGAAGCCGTGGTTGGGCTATGCGCTGTTTTTTGCCGGGATCGCGGAGTTCTTCCTGCTGCCGGTGTTGCTCAAAAAGGGCTGGAGGGCCCCCGACGCATGAAGCGTTTCTACAAGGATGTGACGACAACCGACGAAGGCGGCATCCTGCTCGATGGACGCCCGGTCAAGACGCCCGCGCGCGCGCCGCTGCTCCTTCCCAATGCCGCCATGGCCGAAGCCGTCGCTGCAGAATGGCGCGCACAGGGCGACGAGATCGATCCGCGCTCCATGTCGGTCACGGGCCTTGCCAATGCCGCACTTGATCGCGTGTCGGCAAACCCGGCCGAATTTGCAGCAGGCCTTGCCCAATATGGCGAGACCGAGCTTCTCTGCTACCGCGCCGAAGACCCGCCCGAGCTTGTTGCACGTCAGGCGCAGCGCTGGGACGCGCTGCTGGACTGGGCGCGCACGCGCTATGATGTGGAGTTCACGCTCGTCACCGGCATCATGCACAAGCCGCAACCGCTTTCGACGGTGCTGCGGCTGGGTGATGCGGTGGCAGCCGCCAACCCGTTCCAACTCGCCGCTTTGTCTCCCATCGTCACGATCAGCGGATCGCTGGTGATTGGCCTTGCGCTGCTGGAAGAGGCCATCCTGCCCAATGACGCGTTCGATGCCGCGCATCTCGATGAGCTGTGGCAGGTCGAACAATGGGGCGAGGATGATCTGGCGCTCGAAACGCGCGAAATCCGCCGCCGCGACTTTCTTGCCGCCTGCCGCTTTCTGGAATTGGCCGAAGCCGGCTGAGCCAGCTCTGCGTCATCCTGAACTTGATTCAGGATCCATGAACACCGCTAGAAAATGGTTCGCGCAGAGGCGCAGAGCGCGCGGAGGAAGAGGGGGCAGCCTCTCTCTGCGGTCTCGGCGTCTCTGCGCGAACGATGTTTGCTTGATGCGAATGGATGCTGAAACAAGTTCAGCATGACGGTTTGGAGCAGCCTATTCCTTGGCGGATTTGGCGAGGCTGCGGACGAAGCCGATCAGCCCCGTCTGGCGGCTGCGCTTCAGTCGCTCGGCATCGAGAATCGCCTTCACATCGGTGAAGCACTTTTCGACATCGTCATTGACCAGGACATAATCATAGCCATCCCAGTGGCTGATCTCGATATTGGCGCGCGCCATGCGGCCGTCGATCACTTCGTCGCTGTCGGTCCCGCGAGCGCGCAGGCGGCGTTCCAGTTCGCCGAGTGACGGCGGGAAGATGAAGACGCGCACAACATCGCCACCGGCCTGCTGATAAAGCTGCTGCGCACCCTGCCAGTCAATGTCGAACAGAACGTCGCGGCCTTCGGACAGCGCCTTTTCAACCGGGCCGCGCGGCGTGCCATAGCGATTGCCAAAGACGTGCGCCCATTCCAGAAAATCATTCTCGGCCACCATCGCGCGGAATTCTTCAATGCCGACGAAATGATAGTCCTTGCCGTCGACCTCGCCGGGACGCGGCGGGCGCGTGGTGGCAGATACCGACATTTCCAAGCCAGCGTCAGCTGCAAGCAGCTTGCGCGAGATCGTCGACTTGCCGGCGCCCGAGGGCGACGACACGATGAACAGGATGCCGCGCCGCTTGAATTTGTGCGGGTCGTTCTGGGTGCTGTGGGCCATGGCCGCTCTTGCAACGCAAGCGTCCGTCCGTCAATCATCGACGCGTCCATGATGATCACACGCAGACACTGGCTCATCACCCTCACCGTCATCCTAATGGCGGTCGCCATCCTGTTCGCGATGGAGCGCCCGCCGATCTGCACCTGCGGCTATGTGAAGCTGTGGGAAGGCACGGTGAACGGCCCCGGCAACAGCCAGCACATCGCAGACTGGTACACCTTCAGCCACATCACCCATGGCTTTGTCTTTTATGCCATCGCCCGGCTGTTGCTGCCAGGCCGTCCGGTCGGCCTCTGGCTGATCGCCGCAACATTGGCCGAAATGTCTTGGGAGGTTCTGGAAAACTCACCCTTCATCATCGACCGCTACCGGCATGCAACAATGGCGGTCGGCTATTCGGGCGACTCGATTCTCAATTCGGTGGCGGATGGGTGCTGGATGATCCTCGGCTTCCTCTTTGCCGCGCGGATGCCATGGAAGGCGACACTCGCCATGGCGCTGTTCTTCGAAACCTTCACGCTCTGGAAAATCCGCGACAATCTGACGCTCAACGTCATCATGCTGGTGGCGCCCATAGAGGCCGTGCGCGACTGGCAGGCAGGATATTCCCAGCCCGAAGGCTAGGCTCGCGGCCCCAGCATCGCTTCGGGCCGGACAACGCGATCAAAGGTCTCGGCATCGACCAGACCCAGATCAAGCGCGGCTTCGCGCAGCGTGCTGCCCGTCTGGTGCGCGTGCTTGGCAATCTTGGCGGCATTGTCATAGCCGATGACGGGCGCAAGCGCTGTGACCAGCATCAGCGAGCGATCCACCAGCTCGGCAATGCGCGCCTCATTGGGCTCAAGCCCCGCGATGCAATGCGTGACAAAACTGTCCATGCCCGTTGCCAGCAGGTCAATCGAGCGCAGTATATTGGCACCGATCAGCGGCTTGAAGACGTTGAGCTCCAGATGCCCCTGCATCCCGCCCACGGTCACGGCCTGATGATTACCGATCACTTGGGCGGCGACCATCGTCAGCATCTCGCATTGGGTGGGGTTGACCTTGCCGGGCATGATCGAGCTGCCGGGCTCATTCTCGGGCAGGATGAGTTCACCCAGCCCCGCGCGCGGGCCGGAGCCGAGCAGGCGGATGTCATTGGCAATCTTGGTAAGCGCGACGGCCAGCGTGTTGAGCCGCCCGGAAAGGTCCACCAACACATCATGGCTGGCCAGCGCCTCGAACTTGTTGGGGGCAGTGGTGAACGGCAATCCGGTGATCGCGGCGATTTCGGCTGCCATATCGGCATCGAAACCAGCCGGAGCGTTCAACCCCGTGCCCACTGCCGTGCCGCCTTGCGCCAGCCGCATCAGCGCATGATCAAGCATCGGCTCGGTCCGGGTGCGGCACAGGCGCACCTGCGCATAATAGCCCGAAAACTCATCGCCGAGCGTCAGCGGCGTCGCATCCTGCATATGCGTGCGGCCGATCTTGACGATGTGCTGCCATGCTTTGGCCTTGGCGAGCAGCGCGGCTTCAAGCCGGTGGAAGGCGGGCATCAGCCGCTGCGACATCGCCAGCGCCACGGCCACGTGCAGCGCCGTCGGGAAGCTGTCGTTGGAGGATTGGCCCCTGTTCACATCATCATTGGGATGGACAGGCGCCTTGCCGCCGCGCGCGCCGGTGAGAAGCTCATTGGCGCGACCCGCAATGACCTCGTTGACGTTCATGTTAGACTGCGTGCCCGAGCCTGTCTGCCAGACGACAAGCGGGAAGTGCGCATCGAGCGCGCCCGCGATCACTTCGGAGGCGGCTTGTTCAATGGCGTCGGCAAGCGTCGCCTCAAGGCCATGGCGGCGGTTCACCCGCGCAGCCGCCAGCTTCACGATGGCAAGCGCATGGACGATGGCGAGCGGCAACCGCTCTTGTGCACCAAAGGGGAAATTCTCAAGGCTGCGCTGCGTTTGCGCGCCCCAATAGGCATCCGCCGGAACCTCGACGGGACCGAAGCTGTCACTCTCAGTCCGCGTCGGTGTTCCGGGGTTTTTCGTCATGCGTGACGGGGCTGTGCCGTGCGACGCGCGCGCAAAGCCGCGCCAGCGACGCCAAAGCCTGCCAGAAGCATTGCCCATGCGGCAGGCTCAGGAACGCCGCCCACCGGACGGACGGAGTTAAATTCGAAATTGTCGAACCCAACCGTGCCTGACGTGCCGCTGAACGTCACATAGTGAATGCCCGCGAGGCTCAGCGAAAGTACCGGCCCCTGACCCAGCGGCTTGTCATCCGTATCAGTGACCGAGCCAAGCAAGGCGCCATTGATGTCAAATGCCGACATCGTCACCGTGCCAGAACCAAGTCCGTACAGATCGCCGAGCACGCGGACGAAATTGGTCGTCGCCTTGGTCGTGCCGTTGGCCGGGTCAAAGAACGTCGCCTTGATGGGGCTGGCATAATCCAGCCCGCCATTCGCGTTCGTGCCGCCAATGATATTATGGCCTGACGGTGTCAGGTTGGGAAAGCCGTGGTCAACGACTGCGGCATAGCCCCCGGTCGATGTAAACGACACACCGAGCGTCCCCAGATATTGCGCTGAAAGCCGGGCACCCGCCGGAACGGACGCACCCGGAGAATTGCCCATGGCCGAAACCACAGGCTCTTCAAAAGTAATGAGATTTGCAGCGGGCGCCGCGCTGGCTGTGAGCAGCAGCGCACCGGCAAGGAAAAATCTGGCAGACATTGACGTGCTCCCTCAGGTGAAACTGATTTCGGGTGCGACCTGTGTTGTTTGATCGGGATGCTACCCCAGCAAAGCTGCAAGGCCAAGCCTTGGAAGCTATCTGCCTGTCTTGTTTCGGGACAATTCCGCCGCAGCAGGCAGGGTGCCGGATTTGGCGATGAAACGGCCTATTTCTTGCGGCCGAAGTCCACTGTGACGACGTTCGAGCCATCCTCAATGGGCGCTGCCTTGGGCACATCATTTTCTGCCACGGCCTGTGCGGGCGCGGCCTCATCAATATTGACCTGGAAATGGAGCGCGAATTCCACCGAAGGGTCAACAAAGGCCGTGATCGCGGCAAAGGGCACGAACAGCTTGGTCGGCACCTGGCTGAAGGTCAGCCCGACCTCAAAGCCTTCCTCATCTACCGTCAGGTCCCAGAACTTGTTCTGGAGAACGACCGTCATCTCATCCGGGAAGCGCTGCGCTAGCTGCTTGGGGATGACAACGCCGGGCGCAGTCGTCTTGAAGGTGATGTAGAAATGATGCCCGCCGGGCAGATCGGCATTGGACTGGATGCCGCCAAGCACCCTGCCCACAACGGCGCGCAGGGCCTCCTGCACGATGTCGTCATAGGGAATCAGGCTGTCGGGCAAATTGTCAGTCATGGTCAAATGACGTTGGACGCTCGCGCACTTACGGTCAAGCGGTTGCGCGCGCGGCGCTGGGCGCTATAGGCGCTTCATCATGCGGACAGCCACGGTTCAGCGCAAGACGAGCGAAACGTCGATCGAAGTCGAGGTCAATCTCGACGGTACGGGCAATTACGAGGTGTCGACCGGCATCGGCTTCCTCGACCATATGCTCGAGCAACTCTCGCGCCATTCGCTCATTGACCTCAAGGTCAAGACCGTGGGCGACCTGCATGTCGACCAGCACCACACCACCGAAGACACGGGCATTGCCATTGGCGAGGCGGTGCTGAAGGCGCTTGGCGACAAGAAGGGCATCACGCGCTACGGCCATGCCTATGCGCCGATGGACGAAACGCTCACGCGCTGCGCGCTCGACATTTCGGGGCGGCCTTGGCTCGTCTTCAAGGCAGAGTTCGGCATGCCGCGCCTTGGCGAGTGGGATACCGAGCTGATCGAGCACTGGTTCCACAGCTTTGCGCAGGCCGCTGGCATCACGCTGCATGTCGAAAATCTCTATGGCAGCAACAACCACCATGTGGTCGAGAGCTGCTACAAGGCGCTGGCGCGCGCGCTGCGCGTCGCGGTCGAGATCGACCCGCGCAAGTCCGACGCCATTCCCTCGACCAAGGGAATGCTGTGAGCGGCGCGGTCGCGCTCGTCGACTATGGCGCCGGCAATCTCCAGTCGGTCAGGAATGCGCTGAAGGCGGCGGGCGCGCAGAATGTCTGCGTCACCTCCCGCCCGGAAGACGTGCTTGCAGCCGAACGCATCGTATTGCCCGGCGTTGGCGCCTTTGCACATTGCATGGGCGCGCTGTCCGCCATTCCCGGCATGGTCGATGCGCTCAACGAAGCAACCGGCCCCAAGGCCAAACCGTTTCTCGGCATTTGTGTCGGCATGCAGCTGATGGCCGAAGCCGGCGAGGAGCATGGCCGCCATGCCGGGCTCGGCTGGATCAAGGGGACGGTGCGTATGATCACGCCCGCCGATGCGAGCATCAAGGTGCCGCATATGGGCTGGAATGATGTGACGCCGCAGGATGCGCATCCGCTCATCGTGCCGGGCGAGGCCTATTTCCTGCACTCCTACGCGTTCGAGGGCGATGACGTTCTGGCGACGACCCGCCATGGCGGGGCTATCGTTGCTGCCATTGGCCGCGACAATCGCGTGGGCGTGCAGTTTCATCCCGAAAAGAGCCAGCGTTACGGGCTCTCCCTTCTGTCCCGTTTTCTGGAGTGGCACCCGTGAGCCTGATCGTCTTTCCCGCAATCGACCTCAAGGGCGGGCAGGTCGTCCGCCTTGCCGAAGGCGATATGGACCGCGCGACGGTTTATGGGGATGATCCCGCGGCTCAGGCGACGCTCTTTGCAGAAGCAGGCGCGCAGCATCTTCACGTCGTTGATCTCGACGGCAGCTTTGCCGGACACGCCGTCAATGCCGAAGCGGTGGAAAGCATCGTCCGCACCTTCCCCGGCCATGTCCAATTGGGCGGCGGCATCCGCAAGCGCGAGTCGGTCGAGCGCTGGTTTGATCTGGGCGTGTCGCGCATCGTGATCGGCACCGCAGCCCTCAAAGACCCCGAATTCGTGAAAGGCGCGGCGCGCGACTTTCCGGGCGGGATCGTGGTTGCCGTTGATGCGCGCGACGGCTTTGTCGCCACGGATGGCTGGGCCGAGAAGTCGGACATGGAAGTAATCGATCTCGCCCGCCGCTTCGAAGATGCTGGCGTTGCCTCGCTGCTCTTCACCGATGTCGGGCGCGACGGAATGCTCAAGGGCTGCAACGTGCAGGCGACCGTCGACCTCGCGCGCGCGACTGACATTCCCGTCATCGCAAGCGGTGGCGTGGCAGGCATTGCCGACATCCGCATGCTCGCCATCCACGCACGCGACGGCATTGAAGGCGTCATCACGGGCCGTGCGCTCTATGACGGGCGGCTTGATCTTGCCGCTGCCATCGCTCTGGCCAGCGCCGAATGACCGTCCGCATCCGCGTCATTCCCTGTCTCGACGTTGCCAATGGCCGCGTGGTCAAGGGCGTGAACTTTGTTGACCTGATTGATGCTGGCGATCCGGTGGAAGCCGCGCGCGCTTATGACGCGGCAGGCGCTGACGAGCTTTGCTTTCTCGACATCACCGCAAGCCATGAAGGCCGCGACACGATTCTCGACGTGGTCGCGCGCACAGCAGAAGTCTGCTTCATGCCGCTCACTGTAGGCGGCGGCGTGCGCACGGCGGACGATGCCCGCGCGCTGCTGCTGGCGGGTGCCGACAAGGTGGCGGTCAACTCCGCTGCCGTTTCGCGTCCCGAAGTGGTGGCAGACATTGCCGCGCGCTTTGGCAGCCAGTGCGTCGTCGCCAGCGTCGATGCACGCCGCTCGGGCGACCGCTGGGAAGTCTTCACACATGGCGGACGGCGCGAAACCGGCATCGATGCGGTGGAGCATGCCATCCGCTTGGCAGAGCTTGGCGCGGGCGAAATCCTCGTCACCTCGATGGACCGTGACGGCACGCGCGATGGCTATGACCTGGCGTTGACGCGCACCATTGCGGACACCGTCTCCGTGCCCGTTGTCGCCTCAGGCGGCGTGGGCGGGCTTGGGCATCTGGTGGAAGGCGTGACGCAGGGCCATGCAAGCGCCGTCCTTGCCGCCTCGATCTTCCATTTCGGCGAAGCCACCATCGGTGACGCGCACCGCGCGCTGGCCGCCGCCGGGCTTCCCGTGCGCCATCCCGTCGCCAACTGACGCCAACGCAGATCAACATCCATTTTGGCGGCAATTTCGCTCCAATTGTGCTAACAGCCGAGTCGTGAGTTCTACGGAACGGGGGTTCATGTGCGTGTAGCGTTATTTGCCATGACTTGCCTTGTCTGCGCGTTGGCAGCGGGCGAGACGGTTTCAGCAGCCGAAATAGATCATCCCGCCCGCGCCTTCAGGGGCGAGGAAATTGCCGTCTTGCTGCTGGGCGTGGCAGGCGTGGTCATTGGCCATCGCTACAGCCGGACGCGGCGCAAGCATGGCGACGACCCCAAGGCCTGATCGCCCGCCAGACTTGACGATGTAACCTGCGACGCGCAGATGCGCGGGCATGGCCGATACGCTGCACACTCTTGAACAGACGATCCGCGCACGCCGCGCGGCTGACCCTGAAACATCCTATGTCGCCAAGCTGACCGCAAAGGGCCGTCGCAAGATCGCCCAGAAGGTGGGCGAGGAAGCGACCGAGGCCGTTATCGCTGCGCTCACCGAAGACAAGGCAGCGCTGACAGGAGAAGCCGCAGACCTCCTCTTCCACCTGCTCATGCTGCTCGCCGATTGCGACGTGTCGCTCGATGATGTGCTGGCCGAGCTTGACCGGCGCGAGGGTGTGTCCGGCATCACCGAAAAAGCCTCGCGAAAGGACTAATCCCGATGCCCATCGACGCGCTTGCGCCTTATGATGACCAGAACATCTTCGCCAAGATCCTGCGCGGGGAAATCCCCAACCGCACGGTCTATGAAGATCAATGGGCGCTCGCCTTTCATGACATCAACCCGCAAGCGCCTGTCCATGTGCTCGTCATTCCCAAGGGCGCCTATGTGAGCTGGGAGGATTTTACCGCCAAGGCAGATGATGCCGAACTCGCCGGTTTCATCCGCGCGGTCGGTGAAGTCGCGCGGCAATTGGGCCTTCCGGCGCCCGGTTATCGGCTGCTCGCGAACATCGGCCAGCATGGCCATCAGGAGGTTCCGCACCTCCATGTGCATATTTTCGGTGGAAAACAGATGGGCGTGATGCTTCCCCGCTGAAATTTTGTTGCGCGGGTGTGAATTCTCCCTAGGTTGCCTACCCCAAGAAAGAAATTCCTTGGGGAGAATTTGATGTTGTTCGACCGCGTCAAACCGCTTGATGCGATTTTGGCCACTGCCGAGAAAAAGTCGCTGCACCGTTCGCTGGGGGCCTTCCAGCTCACCATGCTCGGCATCGGCGCCGTTATCGGCACGGGCATTTTCGTTCTGACCGCAGAAGCCGCGCAAAAGGCGGGCCCCGGCATGATGATCAGCTTCATCATCGCGGGCTTTGTCTGCGCCGTCGCCGCTTTGTGCTACGCCGAAATGGCGGCCATGGTGCCGGTGTCCGGCTCTGCCTATACCTATAGCTATGCCGTGATGGGCGAAATGCTCGCCTGGATGGTCGGCTGGGCGCTCATCCTCGAATATGCCGTTGCCGCAGGCGCGGTTTCGGTCGGGTGGTCCGGCTATGTCGTGGGCCTCATCGAGAATGCGTTCCACATAGACATACCCGACATGCTGGTGCGCGGACCGTTCGATGGCGGCACCGTCAACCTGCCCGCCATGCTCATCGCAGGGCTGGTGACCTGGCTGCTCGTGATCGGCACCAAGGAAAGCGCGACCGTCAACGCGGTGCTCGTCGCCATCAAGGTGGCGGCGCTCACGCTCTTCATCGTTCTCGCCGTGCCGGTGATGAACATGCAGAATTTCGAGCCGTTCTCGCCGCTCGGCTTTGGCGGCATTTCTGCCGCTGCGGCCTCCATTTTCTTTGCCTATGTCGGCTTCGATGCTGTCTCTACAGCGGCGGAAGAAACCAAGAATCCGCAGCGCAACATGCCCATCGGCCTTATCGGTTCGCTTGCCATCTGCACGATCTTCTATCTGCTCGTGGCGGCAGGTGTCATCGGCTCGGTCGGCGCGCAGCCGGTCATGGATGGCGTGGGCGGGGCCTTTGAACCCGGCAGCCGCGAACTGGCTTCGGCCTGTGCGGCCATCGGCGACAATGCCGTTGTCTGCTCGAAGGAAGCGCTGGCCTGGACGCTGCGCGAAATCGGCTGGCCGCAGATCGGCAACCTCATCGGCCTTGCGGCAGGGCTCGCGCTGCCGTCGGTCATCCTGATGATGATGTTCGGCCAGACGCGCATCTTCTTCGTCATGAGCCGCGACGGGCTGCTGCCCGAAGCCTTTTCGAAGATTCACCCGCGCTACAACACGCCGCACGTCATCACCGTGCTGACGGGCATTTTCGTTGCGTTGTTCGCGGCCTTCTTCCCGGTTGGCCAGCTGGCCAACATCTCCAACTCGGGCACGCTGTTCGCCTTTGCCGCAGTGTCGATTGCGGTGATGATGCTCCGCAAGACAGACCCCAGCCGCAACCGCCCGTTCCGCACGCCGGCAATTGCCGTCACGGCGCCGATCGCGATTGCGGGCTGCGTCTATCTGTTCTTCAGCCTCGACGTGAAGAGCCAGGCGCTGTTCGCCATATGGGCTGCCATCGGGCTGGTCGTGTACTTCACCTATAGCCGCAGCCGCAGCCATGTGGGCCGCGGCAGCGTTGAAGTGCATGAAGAAGATTCGGACGTGCCGCCGACGAGCGTGCCGCCCATCGCGTAAAGCGCAATCGCGCTTCAATCTCCTGGGTCGCAGTCAGGAGGGGGGACTGGGGAGGCTTCGGCCTCCCCTTTTTCTTGGCCCTTTAACGCGCCTCAGCCGAGACGGGCAGCGACCAGTTCGCGCAGGTCCGCTTCGGGACGCGGGCCATAATGCGAGATGATCTCGGCCGCGCAGATCGCGCCCATCGTCAGGCTGTCTGCAATGCTGCGGCCTTCGGCCTGCCCGGCAAGGAAGCCGGCGGCGAAGAGATCGCCCGCGCCGGTCGTGTCGATCACCTTCTCGATGGGCTCGGCGGCGACTTCGTAGCGCGCGCCATCCTTGATGGCGAGCGCGCCTTCCTCGCTGCGGGTCACAACGAGAATGTCGACCAGCGGGGCCGCTACGGCAACCGCCGCTTCCAGATCATCGGTGCCCATGAGCGTGCGGATTTCGCCGTCATTGGCAAAGAGGATGTCAATGCTGCCATCATTGAGCAGCGCGCGGAAATCATCGCCATGGCGGGAAATCACGAAATTGTCGGAGAGCGTGAAGGCAACCTTGCGGCCTGCGTTCTTCGCAATGGCAATTGCCTCGCGCATCGCGGCGCGCGGCTCTTCCGGATCCCAGAGATAGCCTTCGAGATAGAGCACGCCCGCACGCTCGATCATCGTCTTGTCGAGCGCCTTGGCGGGCAGGAACTGCGATGCGCCAAGGAAAGTGTTCATCGTGCGCTGGCCATCGGGCGTGACGAAGATGAGGCATTGCGCCGTCGGCGGCTCCTCGCCGCGCACTTCGGTCGTGAACTCGACGCCGATTGCGCGGATGTCGTGAGCAAAGACCTTGCCGAACTGGTCATCGGCGACCTGGCCGATAAAACCGCACTTGCGGCCAAGCGCTGCCATGCCCGCAATCGTGTTGGCAGCCGAGCCGCCGCTGATTTCATGTGCGGTGCCCATCTTGGCATAGAGCGCATCGGCGCGCGCGGCGTCGACGAGCTGCATGCCGCCCTTGGTCAGCCCTTCGGCCTCGATCAGCGTGTCTTCGGCAGCGGCAATGATATCGACAATGGCATTGCCGACGGCAACGACATCAAGATCGGCAATGGTCACGGAAAATTCCCCCTGAAGGTTCGTCTGTTGGCGCGCCCGCTATCGGCTGGAACGCGCCCATGCAATCGCTATTTCTCTTCGGGCTTCCAGGCCCAGTAGAGGAAGCCCGGCGGGATGTTCCAATATTCCATCGCGTGGTCGATATGCTCGAACCAGGGCGCGATGATGTCGCGCACGCGCGGACGGAACTGATAGACGAGGAACGCGCCGCCCGGCTTCAGCACGCGCTGCGTTGCCGATGCGATGGCCGGGCCAACGCCCGGCGGCAATGTCGAGAAAGGCAGACCCGACAGAACATAGTCTGCCTTTTCAAACCCGCTGTCGCGCACGATCTGCTCAACGTCCGCCGCAGAGCCAAGAATGGGCCGGAAGCGGCTGTCCTTGATGGTGGCCGACAGATAGTCGATGAAATCGGGATTGAGGTCGATGGCGACATAGGTCGCATCGGGTGCCAGATTTTTCAGGATCTGCTGGCTGAACGTGCCAACGCCCGGCCCATATTCCACAAAAAGCTTGCAGCTCTTCCAGTCGACGCGGCTCAGCATGTGCGAGATGAGCTTGTCGGTGGAGGGAATGATCGATCCCACCATCACCGGGTTTTTGAGGAAGCCCTTGAAGAAGATCGCCCATGGCCCCCAGGGCTTCTTCTGCGACCATTTGGTCGCGGCGGCGCGGGTGCCTGTCATGCTGGACGAACGCTCCATTTCTGTCACTTGTCGCGGGTTCGCAGATCAACGGGCGACTTTCAAGTCACCCGCTCCAATAAAGGGGTATCGCGCGCGCCACAGCCTGTCTATCGGTCTGACATGAGAGGAAAACGCGACGGACAGATCGCGGTCATCTTCGCTTCGACGAGGACCGTGGAGGACGATGCAGGCTATGGTGCGGCTGCCGCACGCATGGTTGAGCTTGCAGCGCGCCAGCCCGGCTATTGCGGCGTGGCATCCGCACGTGGCGCGGACGGCTTTGGCATTACCGTGAGCTATTGGGCCGATGAAGCGGCTGCCATTGCGTGGCGCGACCACCCCGAACATGCTGCCATCCGCGATCAGGGCCGGGCAAAATGGTATTCTTCCTACACGCTTGAAGTCGCCCAGATCGGGCGCGGCTATGATTGGACACGCGAATGACTGACCCGCGCGAAAACAACCGTGATTTCACGCTGCTCTTTCTCGTCATGCTCATCACGGGCGCGGGCAACACCGCGCTCCAATCCATCCTGCCAACTTTGGGCCGCACCATTGGCGTGCCCGACAGCGTGATTGCCGCCGCTTTTTCCGTCTCTGCCGCCATCTGGGTGTTTTCGGCGCCCCAATGGGCGCGCCGGTCGGATCGCGATGGCCGCCGTGAAATGGTGATGCTCGGGCTCACGGGGTTCATCAGTTCAGTCGGACTGTGCGGCATCGTGCTGACTTTGGGCCTGCACAAGATTCTGGGTCCGGTGGTCACGATGGTCGCCTTCATCGCGGCGCGCATGCTCTATGGCATTTTCGGCGCCGCAGCCCCGCCTGCGGCCCAGGCCATGGTCGCGCTGCGGACGTCGCGAAAGGAGCGCACCAAGGCCCTGACCATGCTTGGTTCGGCCTTTGGCCTTGGCACGATCCTCGGCCCCGCCGCCGCCCCGTGGCTGGTCGGGATGCCCGTTGTCGGGCTCGCTGGGCCTGCCTTTGTCTTTGCCGCCTTTGGCAGCATCGTGCTGTTTCTCGTGGTGCGCTATTTGCGCGATGACCAGCCCGGTGATGTCGGGCGCGGCGCCGTGATCAGCTATCCCTCGATTGGCGGGGCGCCGACGGGCGGCAGCGTGACGGCGGCGACGTCGCCCCAAGCCAAGCCGCTCGCGCTGCGCGATCCGCGCATCTGGCCGTGGATGCTGCTGGGCCTTGTCATGGGCCATGCGCAGGCGATGACGGGGCAGGCCGTGGGCTTTCTGGTGATCGACCGGCTGCACCTGCCGCTCGCCAATTCACAGGAAGCCATTGGCATCGTGCTGATGATCGGCGCGGGCGCGGCACTCCTCGTCCAATGGGGGCTCATTCCGCTCCTCAATCTCGAGCCGCGCCGCATGGTCGTGGTCGGCCTTGTCGCCGCCGCCTTTGGCTGTGCCCTGACGGGCATGGCGACCTCGCTTTACGGCATCGCCACGGCCTATGCGCTGGCCTGTGTGGGCTTTGGCTTCACCCGACCCGCCTTTACCGCAGGTGCCTCGCTTGCCGTAGATCGCAAGATGCAAGGCGCCGTTGCCGGGCGCGTCACGTCGGTGAACGGCGCCTCCTTCGTGCTTGGGCCGTCCATCGGCGTCGGCATGTACGAAATCTGGAAGCCGCTGCCCTATTTCCTGTCGTCGGCGATACTCCTGCTGCTCGTCTTCTATGTGCTGGCGCGCATCAAACCTTCTGACTCCGCGGCGTCAGCATCCCGGGAGCAATAAAGCCGATTGACGGCGCGGGGTTGAACGCGTCGGTCTTCAGATTGTCGTGCATCTTGGCATATTCGCGCTCCATCTCGGCGGTTACCGAGGCGCGCGTTTCGGCCAGCGCCGCCTCGAAATGCGCCGCTGCAACCCGCTTGGTCTTGAGCGAACCGCGCAAGGCCGAAAGTCCCGCCCTGCGCACCAGATCCTCAAGATCGGCACCCGTGAACTTGTCGGTGCGCTTTGCGAGCGCGGCAAGATCGACATCCTTGTCGAGCGGCATCCGCTTGGTGTGGATCTTCAGGATGTGCTGCCGCCCTTCCTCATCGGGCACCGGCACATAGATCAGCTCGTCAAGCCGACCGGGGCGCATCAGGGCCGGGTCGATAAGGCTTGGCCGGTTGGTCGCGCCGATGACGACGACCGACTGCATCTCCTCAATGCCGTCCATCTCGGCAAGGATGGTGTTGACGACACGCTCGGTCACCTGCGGCTCGCCCAGCGACCCACCGCGTGCAGGCACAAGGCTGTCCATCTCGTCGATGAAGATGACGCACGGCGCCACCTGACGCGCGCGCGCAAACAGGCGGGCAATCTGCTGCTCGCTCTCGCCATACCATTTGGACAGGAGGTCGGACGATTTGGTGGCGATGAAGTTTGCCTCCGCCTCGCGCGCCACAGCCTTTGCCAGCAGCGTCTTGCCCGTGCCCGGCGGTCCATAGAGCAGGAAACCCTTGGCGGGGCGGATGCCGAGCCTGCGGAAGGCTTCCGGGTGCTTGAGTGGCAACTCCACCCCTTCCTGAAGCTTGCGCTGCGCCTCGCCGACGCCACCCACATCGCTCCAGCGCACATCGGGCATCTGGACCATCACTTCGCGCATGGCGGACGGCTGGACACGCTTCAGCGCGGACTGGAAATCGTCGCGCGTCACGGAGAGCGTCTCGAGCACTTCGGGCGGGATCGACGTCGTTTCAAGGTCAAGCTGCGGCATGATGCGGCGCACCGCCTCAATCGCCGCCTCGCGCGTCAGCGCGGCTAGATCTGCACCGACAAAGCCATAGGTCGCCCGCGCCAGTTCGTTGAGATCAACCCCCTCGCCAAGCGGCATGCCGCGCGTGTGGATGCCAAGGATTTCAAGACGCCCGCCAAGGTCCGGCACGCCCACCACGATCTCGCGGTCAAAGCGGCCCGGACGGCGCAGCGCCTCGTCTATCGCTTCGGGGCGATTCGTCGCGGCAATGACGACAAGGTTCGCCCGCGCCTCCAGCCCGTCCATCAGCGTCAGCAACTGGGCGACAAGCCGCTTTTCGGCTTCGCCCGACACGTTGCCGCGTTTGGGCGCTATCGAATCGATCTCGTCGATGAAAATGATCGAGGGCGCAGCCTTGCTCGCCTGCTCGAATACCTCGCGCAGCTTCTTCTCGCTCTCGCCATAGCCCGAGCCCATGATCTCGGGGCCGTTGATGAGGAAGAATTCAGCCGCGCTCTCATTGGCGACCGCGCGGGCAAGGCGCGTCTTGCCGGTGCCCGGCGGGCCATGCAGCAGCACGCCCTTGGGCGGATCAACGCCGAGCCGTTCGAACAATTCTGGGTAGCGCAGCGGCAGCTCCACCATTTCGCGCAACTGGTCGATGGTCGTGCCCATGCCGCCCAGATCGTCATAGGTCACATCGGCGTGGCGCGCGTCCTTGGGCTCCTCATATTCGGCGCGCAGCTCGATTTCGGTCGCGGGGTCGATATGAACGATGCCCTTGGGGTGCGTATCGACCACACGCAGGCGGATTTCCTGAAGCGCATAGGCGGGCGCTGCGAGCATCTGGCGCAGTTGCGGCGGAAGGTCTGCCCGGTCCACCTGCTGCTGCCCGGCAGTCGCCACGACATCGCCCGTCATCAGTGCGCGACCCGCAAAGCTGTTCTTCAGCGCCTGGCCCGAGCCATGCAGCCGGAGATTTTGTTGTGCAGGTGCGAAAACAACGCGCTGGGCAGGCTTTGAGTCAGCGCGCGCGATGATGATCTGCTCACCGGTTGCGACGCCTGCATTGATTCGCAGCAGCGAATCGAGGCGAACAAGCTCAAGCCCTTCGTCTTCGGGATAGGTCTGGACCGCACGGGCCACTGTTTGCCGCTTGCCCTCAAGGACAACGACATCGCCTTCGGAAAGCTCCAGTTCGGCGAGAATGGCCTTTGAAAGGCGCGCAATTCCGTGCCCGCTATCCTGCGGTCGCGCATTGGCGACCTGCAGTTTCCGGGTCTTCCTGATGGGATCTGCCATGAAGGGGTCCATTCCTGCTGTTCCGGTTGGAACCAAGATAGGAAGGACATGCCGCGGTTGCGAGAGGGGCCGCGCGAGACCAAAAAAAAGGCCAGCTCCGAGAAGCTGGCCTATGGAAGTTTGTATAGGAGAGGATGCCTGAAAGGCAGGTTCTATTTGCAGCGCAGCGACATTTTGTGCAAGTGCGAAATGAAAAATCGTGATTGCAGTTTTTGCAATCGTCTGCGACAAAGCTGCAATGAGACGCCTTCCTCCCCTCACCGCCATCGAAGCCTTTGTGCAGGTTGCCCGCTTGGGGTCCATCAAGGCGGCCTCGGAGGAACTGTCGCTGTCCTCCCCCGCATTGAGCCGCCGCATCCAGACGCTTGAAGCCTTCATGGACCGTCCGCTGTTCGAGCGCGGGCACCAGTCGATCCGACTCAATGAAGAGGGGGAAGCACTGATGGAGATGATCAGCGCGCCCATCGAGGCACTGGTCGATGCCATCGAAACGCTCACCTCGCGCGACCATGTGATGCGCCTGCGGCTGGGCGTGCCCACGCTCTTCGCGTCGCAACGGCTCATTCCGCACCTGCCCGAGCTGCGCAAGCTGCACCCGACGCTGCACATCGACCTTGATACAGCGGCGCATGCGCTGACGCGGCTTGGCGACGGCATTGATTGCGCCATCGCGCTGTCGGGCGCGCTGGACCCGTCGCTTTATGGCGTGCGCATCTACCGCGACAATATCTACACCGTCGGCGCGCGGCGACTTGTTCAGGGGCCGCACGCCATCACCCGGCCCGAGCAGGTCCGCGAGATGACTGTGCTCATCCACCGCGAGCTGGAAGACACGTTCAGCGCGTGGCGCGAAGCGGTTGGCCTGCCCGATCTCGAACCGGCAGCCATCGACTATTATGATTCAGGGCAGTTGATGCTTGAGGCGGCAGCACAAGGGCTTGGCATCGCCTTCCTCCACCAGAACCTGCTCTCGGACTATGGCGACGAGCGACTGGTGCGGATGTTCGCGGACATCGAAGTGCGCAGCCCTTACAGCTACTGGTTCGCCTGTCGTCCGCGCGCGCTCGATCTCCAGCCAGTGCGGTTGTTCCGCGACTGGCTGGTTGATCTTTACGACAACAAATAACCGATCAGGCGACGGTCGCCTTCACGATCTTGCCGGGCTTGGCGGGCGGCTCACCCTTGGGCAGCGCGTCAATATGTTCCATGCCCGAAATGACCTGACCCCAGACGGTGTACTGGCGATCAAGGAAGCCGGCATCATCAAAGCAGATGAAGAACTGGCTGTTCGCGCTGTCGGGGTTCATCGCACGCGCCATCGAGCAGGTGCCACGCACATGCGGCTCGGCGTTGAATTCAGCCTTGAGGTCGGGCTTCTTCGAGCCGCCCATGCCGGTGCCAGTGGGATCACCGCCCTGCGCCATGAAGCCGTCGATCACGCGGTGGAACACCACGCCATCGTAAAAGCCTTCCTGGGCGAGTTCGCTGATGCGCGCGACGTGGCCGGGCGCGAGATCAGGGCGGAGCTGGATGACAACGTCGCCCGTTTCGAGCGTGAAGGTAAGCGTATCGGCCATGACTGGTCTTTCTGCTGTTTGAAAATGGTGCGGCAGCCCTACGCGGCTTGCCGCGACGATGCCAGCCCATATTCAGCCGCGAGCAGCGCATAGCTGCGCCGTCGGGCGGCATGATCGGGCATGATGTTGACGAGCATCATCTCGTCCGCGCCATAGAGCGCGGCCACGGCATCAATCTCGGCACGGACTTCGGCGGGCGTGCCCAGCACCGAGCGCCGGTTGCGCTGCGGCGCATCGGCATGGGCGGCAGCCCAGGCTTCCGCCGTCTCGACGCTCGGCACGGGGATTAACTCATTGCGCACAAGATGGTGGAACATCATCCGCGCAGGAAGCGACAGACGCTCGGCCTCGGCACGCGTCGGGGCGGCAATCGCCCATGTGGCAACCGTCAGATAGGGTGCATGAAGCCAGCGCGACGGGCGGAAATTGCGCTTGTAAATCTCTGCCTGCGGCACACCATCGGAATTGATGAAGTCCGCAATGCAATATGGCAGGCCGACTTCGGCGGCCCAGGCCGCGCTTTCCACCGAGGAGCCCAGCAACCATGGCTCGATATCGCCACCGCCCTTGGGCAGTGTCTCTTTCAGCGGCGCAAAGGGATGGTCTTCGGGCAGACCCTCTCCGAGATAAGCCAGCACTTCAGCCAGATTGCCCGGAAAATCATCGAGCGGCATCCGGCGCGAGCGATCCCGCTGGAGTGCATAGGCGGTCCGCTGGTCGGTCCCCGGTGCGCGTCCGATGCCGAGGTCAATGCGGTCCGGCGCCATTGCCGCCAGCAGCTTGAACGTCTCGGCAACCTTGAAAGGTGAATAATGCGGCAGCATCACCCCGCCCGAGCCAACGCGGATGCGCTTGGTCGCCAGTGCCACCGGGCCAATCAGCACCTCGGGCGCGCAGCCCGCAAGCCCCGGCGAGGCATGATGCTCTGCCAGCCAATAGCGGTGATAGCCCAGCGCATCACAGGTCTGCGCAAGGTCTATCGTGTTGCGGATGGCATCGGACGCCGTCAGCCCCGCTTCAATGGGCGACTGGTCAAGCACGGAAAGGCGATAGGTCATGGTCACATGGCCCAATGTAGCGACGTTGCTGGCGGTGAAAAGCCAAAGCTTGTCATTGCCGCGCGCCCGGCCTAACCACCGCGGGTCGCAAGCCAGCCGGACGGAGCGAAGATGAGCGAAACCGACATCACCCGCGCTGCCGAACCGGCCGTCGAAAACCAGCTCGACGAAGACGATCACCTCAAGCGCGAATTTGTCCGCGACGTCCTGTCCGCCGTTGAACTGGGCGATGATGATGGCGCACGCACGCTTGTCGCCCCGCTGCATCCCGCCGACATCGCCGACCTGATCGAGCAGACGCCGGCCGATGAGCGGCACGATCTGGTGCGCGCGCTCTCCGACCTGATCGACGCCGAAGTCATCGCGGAGATGAACGATTATGTGCGCGAGGAGCTGATTGACAGCCTCGCGCCCGAACAGGTCGCCGACATTGCCGCCGAACTCGATACCGACGACGCCGTCGCCATCATCGAGGACATGGAAGAGGACGACCAGCGCGCCGTTCTCCGTGCGCTCGCGCCTGATGATCGCGCCGCCATCGAAGAAGCGCTCTCCTATCCGGAAGAATCCGCCGGCCGCCTGATGCAGCGCGAGCTGATTGCGGTGCCGGAACATTGGACGGTGGGGCAGGTCATTGATTACCTGCGCGAGAATCAGGATCTCACGACCGACTTCTGGGAAGTTTTTGTCGTCGACCCGCAGCACCGTCCGGTCGGCACCTGCCATCTGAGCTGGGTGCTGCGGACGCCACGCGGCGTGCACATGTCCGACGTGATGAAGCGTGAGCAGACGCTGATCCCGGTCGAGATGGACCAGGAAGAAGTCGCGCTGCGCTTCCAGAAATACGGCCTGATCTCCGCCGCAGTCGTCGATCCTTCGGGGCGGCTGGTCGGCATGATCACGGTCGATGACGTCGTCCACATCATTCAGGAAGAAGCCAGCGAAGACATTCTGAAGCTGTCAGGCGCGGGCGAAGGCGATATCAACGAGCCAATTCTGCTCACCGTGCGCACGCGCCTCACCTGGCTGGTCGTCAATCTCGGCACCGCGATCATCGCGGCCAGCGTCGTCGGGCTGTTTCAGGGCGAAATCGCCAAGTTTGCGCTCCTGGCCGTGCTGATGCCCATCGTCTCGGGCATGGGCGGCAATGCGGGCACGCAGACGCTTGCCGTGGTCGTCCGCGCCAT
>ENA-UOYA01000656-UOYA01000656.1-activated-sludge-metagenome-genome-assembly--contig:-NODE-656-length-41546-cov-36.640838_pt1 | contig 41546 bp, 29 predicted proteins | sample MGYA00238163_ERZ764804 | MGnify/ENA primary metagenome ERZ764804 (study PRJEB28919, sample SAMN05720223) | activated sludge metagenome | isolation source: Anaerobic digester | place: Hong Kong...
CTGAATCTTGAGCAAATTGCCAAACAGTCTGGAGTTTCTCGTTCAACGGTTTCGCGCGTCATTAACCACGATCCAAATGTTAGCCCAGAAACACGAGCACGGGTTGAGCACGTCATTCGGCAGCTGAATTATCAGCCGAATGCAGCGGCTCGCAGCCTGGCTGGTGGACGTTCGCATGTGCTGGGCCTGGTGATCCCGATGGGCGTGGGGCGGATTTTTACAGATCCATATTTTCCGTTGCTCATTCAGGGTGTGTCGAGTGCTTGCAATGCATTGGACTATTCGGTGATGTTGTGGATTGCTGAGCCAGAATATGAACGGCGGATGATCGGCAATATTCTCAACAACCGGATAATTGATGGGGTGATTTTGTCTTCCATGATGATGGATGATCCGATTTTGGGGGCGTTGATTGAGAATGACTTGCCATTTATTCTAATCGGTCGCCATCCTTCAAATAGCCGCGTTAGTTATGTGGATGTGGATAATCTCAATAGTGCCCGTGAGATGGTGGCTTATTTGCTGCGCTTGGGGTATCGTCGGGTGGCGACAATCACCGGACCTCAAAATATGATCGTGGGCGTGGATCGGTTGCAGGGGTATTTATCGGCGCTGCGCTTTTGGGGTATTACGCCAGATGAGCAATTGATTGTGGATGGAGATTTTAGCGAAGAGGGGGGATATGCGGCAATGCAGCGTTTGTTGCAATTGCAGCCTCGACCTGATGCCATTTTTGCGGCCAGTGATGCAATGGCTGTAGGTGCTTTGCGTGCTATTACAGATGCAGGGTTGAAAGTTCCTCAAGATATTGGTTTGGTTGGATATGATGATATGCCATTTGTGTCGCGCACCAATCCGCCGATTACGACGGTGCGTCAACCTACTCTCAAGGTTGGTGCGGTGGCGACCGAGACGTTAATTGGCCTGATTGAACAGCCTGGTTCCGGGCCACATCGAATAGTTTTGCCGACCGAAATGGTGATTCGTGAGTCGTGTCACCCCGTGTCGAACAAGTGATAAAAAGGAGGCCTATCGAGAACGTATTTTTTTTTCAGCAAATTGTATCTCTCTCATGTTCGATCTCTCAAAAATTCTATTTCAAAAAGGCGAGAAGGAGAAATTTGCCATGTCTAAGAAGGTTTCTGTTTTGTTTGTGGTTGTGTTGATGCTGAGCCTGGTGCTTTCGGCTTGTGCAACTCCCACTGCAGAGGTAATTGAAAAGACGGTGGAAGTTGAAGTGGTCAAGACGGTGGAAGTTGAGAAAGTTGTTGAAGCTACGCCAGAGCCGATGAAGGACCGCGTGCAAATTTACTGGTACATTGGTTTGGGCGCTGGTTCACAGCCGGCACAAATTCCGCTGGAAAAGGCTTTTTGCGACAAGTTCAATGCTTCGCAAGATGAAATTCAGCTGATCCCGATCATTGTGGATAATAAATACGCGCGCGATAACCTGACGACACAAATTGCAGCAGACAATGCACCGGATATTGTTGGGCCTGTTGGAACAGAAGGGCGTGCTTCGTTCCCTGGCGCTTTTCTAGATTTGGAGCCTTTGATTAAGGCAACCAATTACGATACAAGCGATATTGATCCGGTGTTCCTGGATTTCTACAAGGATCAGGGTAAACTGGTCGGGCTTCCGTTTGCGATTTTCCCCGAAGCTGTGTTCTTCAACAAAGAAGCTTTTGATGAAGCGGGCTTGGCCTATCCGCCTCAGAAATATGGCGAGCCATACAAGTGGCCTGATGGCAAAGAGGAACCATGGACGTTTGATACGTTTACCAAGCTTGCCAAACTGTTGACTGTGGATGCAAACGGTAATGATGCGACAAGCCCCGATTTTGATGCAACCCAGATTGTGCAGTATGGGTATGTGCCGCAGTGGACGGATAGCCCGCGTGCTGTTGGCACGCTGTTTGGCGCAGCGCTGCCAGTAGACAGCAAGAATAATGCAGTGATCCCGGATTCTTGGAAGGCGGCCTGGAGCTGGTACTATGAGGGTATGTGGGGCGATCAGCCTTTCATCCCCAATCAGGCGGCGTTGGATAGCGACCTGATTAAAGGCAATGCCTTTGGTTCTGGCAAGGTGGCAATGGCGACGACGCATTTGTGGTATACGTGCTGTATTGATCCATTGGTGGTCAAGTCTTGGGATGTGGCTGTGATGCCTTCCTACAATGGTGTGACGACTTCCAAGATGCATGGCGATACGTTTGCCATTATGGCGGGTACCAAGCACCCGGAAGAAGCTTTCAAGGTTTATACCTATATGTTGGGCGAAGGTTCGGCGGAGTTGTACGCCATCTATGGCGGTATGCCTGCACGGACAAGCCAACAGGCTGATTTCTTCAAGTCGTTGGATGAGAAGTTCGCTCCCAATAAGGTAAACTGGCAGGTGTTTGTGGATAGCATTCCTTATATGGATGTTCCCAATCATCAGCTCTATATCCCCAATTATGCGAAGGCGACCGATGCATTTGCTAAGTTAGGGAGTGATTTGCGCAGCAATCCAGACCTGGTTCTTGAGACCCGCTTTGCAGAGTTTCAGGCCGAATTGGATGGCATTTTCAAGGAAAAGTAAAAACTTCCTGGAGTATGTAATCGGAATGTAGGAGACAAGGCCTGACAGGTCCCCATGAGGCTTGTCAGGCCATTGCATTCAGAAAAGGAGTGTGAAGGATGGCAGCTACAGGAAAAATAATGCAAGCAAAGAAGCAGAAACGTGGTTCGCTTGATCGACGCGAGATTCGATGGGGATTGATTTTTCTGAGCCCGTGGATTATTGGGTTTTTGGCGTTCACATTGCTGCCAATGGTGGCTTCTTTGTTGTTCTCTTTTACCAATTACAATCCAATCAATGCACAGGCTACGCGCTGGGTAGGAATAGCGAATTATCAGCGTTTGTTTCATGATCCGCAGGTGCTTCATGCGACGTTGGTGACATTGCGATTTGCGCTCATTTCGGTGCCGTTTAGCATTATTTTGCCATTGGCTGCGGCAGTGTTGGTAAATTCCGAGTACTTGCTTGGTAAGAACGTTTTTCGAACGTTAATTTATATGCCCTATATGATACCGGTTGTCGTCGGTGTGATGGTCTGGGGTGGAATTTTGAACAGTGACTCGGGCTGGCTGAATGTTTTTATCAAATGGCTATTGGGGGTGCAAGGGCCGCGCTGGTTTCAGGATGAGAATTGGGTCTTGCCTGCATTGACGATTATGGGCTTTTGGGGGATTGGGAACACGATGTTGATTATGTTGGCTGGTTTGCAGAATGTGCCTAGTGAGTTGTATGAGGCTGCGAAGGTGGATGGGGCAGGGCCTGTGCGCAGTTTCTTCAACATCACAGTGCCGATGATTTCGCCGGTAATTTTTTATAACCTGGTGTTGGCGTTCATTGGAGCATTTCAGTATTTTACACAGGCATATATTATCAGCAATGGTCGCGGTGACCCAAATGGGGCAACGATGTTTTTCAATTTGTACCTGTATAAGACAGCTTTTTCTTTTCTTGATATGGGCTATGGGTGTACGTTGGCTTGGGTCATGTTTGTGGTGGTGTTGATCTTGACGGTGATTTTGTTTGTTACTTCGAATCGTTGGGTCTATTATGCGGGAGGCAATGATTAGCAATGGACGAGAAAAAGGTTGCAACCAAAAGATTTGTCTCACCTCAGCGAGCAATGCGCAAGTTTACAGCGACCGCAATGGTTACGCTCTTTGGGTCGCTGGCTGTGTTGATCTTTTTGCTGCCATTGGGTTATATGCTGGTAACAGCATTTAAGAATATGCAGCAAATTGTGGACCCCAATGCACATTTTTTGCCGTCTAGTCCGGTTACCTATGTCTACGATGGAAAAGAGTATCCGCTGTATTTTGTGCCATTTGAGGATGGCGAACGGCAGCTAGCGCTGATCCGCAAGGGACGTGAGGATAGCGATTTTATTGACCCTCAGAATCCGGATGCGGGGAGCATTCACTGGGTTGGGCGTTGGCGAACCCTAAAGCCGGTCTATCGGCTTGACCCGACGTTGGAGAACTTTCCGAAAGCGTGGAAACAAATTAATTTTGGACGGCTGTTTGTTAACACGCTGTTTATTGCTGTGGTTGGGATGATTGGAACGCTGCTTTCATCCATTGCGGTTGCTTATGGGTTTTCGCGCTTTCGTATTCCGGGGATCAACGTCTTGTTTTTGGTGTTGATTGCGACGATTATTTTACCGAGTCAGGTAACTTTGATCCCGACTTATATTTTCTTCCGGACAATTGGTTGGGGCGGAACGTGGGCACCATTGATCATTCCGCATTTTTTTGCGAACGCGTATAACGTTTTTATGCTACGGCAATATTTTCGCGGCATTCCTAAAGATTTGGATGAGGCAGCTATGATTGATGGCGCTAGTCCATTGCGTGTGTTGCTTTCGGTGATTGTTCCGCAGTCTTGGCCGGCAATTACCGCGGTGGCGATGTTCCATTTCTTTTGGTCGTGGAATGATTTCTTCAATCCATTGGTGTATTTACAGGGCAAAGAAGATTTGTATACCATTTCGGTTGGGCTGACGCAATTCAATAATATTTATGCTGTTCAGCCTGGGTTGGCAATGGCAGCGGCGATTATGTCCATCGCTTTGCCTATCTTTATTTTCTTTGTTTCCCAGAAAGTGTTTATGCAGGGGATTGTGATCACGGGTGTGGAGAAATAGGGATGAGCCGACGATCTTGCCTGGTTTTGATGATTGTGGGATTAATGTTGCTGGTTGGGTGCGTGGGAACTGCTCAACCTGCAGCGGACGGGTTACCTACATTTACGCCAGAAGTGACGGCGCAGCCAGGGGTGTTGTTTGTGGATGCAAACCAGAGTTTGGGCAGCATCAGCCCTTTGGTATATGGGAGTAATTATGGCCCCTGGCTGTTTGTGACGTTGGATACGCGCCCTCTGGCGGTGGATGCACATTTGCGTTATTTGCGTTTCCCGGGGGGGAATTGGGGAGATTTGAATGACTTGGAGACATGGCAGATTGACCAATATATTGCACTGTGTCGTGAGTTGGGAGCAGAGCCAGCGATTAGTGTGCGATTGCGTGGGGGGAGTGCAGAAAAGGCTGCGCAACTCGTTCATTATGTAAATCGAACACAGGGCTACGGCGTCCGTTATTGGAGCATTGGCAACGAACCAAGTTTGTATCCCGATTATGATACGCAGCAATATAACCAAGAATGGCGTGCTTGGGCAGACGCGATGGAAGCTGTTGACCCAGAAATTTTGTTGGTGGGTCCAGATATCCATCAGTTTACGGCTAACCTGGCCTTAAACCCGAAAGACAAACAGGGTCGGGACTGGATGGAAGAATTCTTAAAAGCAAATGGGGATCGGGTGGATGTGGTGGTGTTCCATCGTTATCCTTTCCCAACGGATCGTTCTGGCAAGCTGCCAACAGTTGCCGAGTTGAGCGCAAGCAGTCGAGAATGGGATGAGACGATTCCGGCCTTGCGGCGAATGGTGCGAGAGCTGACCGGTCGTGATTTGCCGGTGGGGGTGACGGAGGTTAATTCAAGTTGGTCATCCAATAGTGGTGGCCAGGCAACCATGGATTCTCATGCAAACGCAATTTGGTGGGCGGATTCTTTGGGGCGAATGATTCGGCAAGGGACAACCATTGTTGCGCAGTTTGCTTTGGTTGGCGAATTTGGGCTGATGGATAAGTATGATCCATATCCCATTTATTTTGTGTACCGCATGTATCAACGCTTTGGGGATCAGTTGGTTTACGCTTCTTCGGACAGGATGGATGTGTCGGTTTTTGCAGCAAAACGAGCGGATGGGGTGTTGACAATTCTGGTGGTGAATCAGGCTGAAGAGGCGGTAGAGTATCCGCTGCGCTTGGAGGGCGTTGAGGCAGGTGTTGCTCAGGTGTGGTTGTTTGACGTAGACCATGCAGCACAACCGATTGGTGAAGCTCAATTACAGAAGGAGACGATGCTGCATTTGCCAGCGCAGTCGGTGACAATCTATGAGCTTGCCATGAAGGGGAAGAAATGAGCTCTTGGAAACGGTTGCCGTTGACAGGTTGGTTGGTTTGAGCTTGGGGTGGATGGCTAATTTTTACAATTCTTTAGGAGTGTGCGATGCAATACGGTTATTTTGATGATGAACGCAGAGAGTATGTGATCAAACGTCCAGATACGCCACTGCCATGGATAAATTATCTTGGGTGCGAGGCTTATTTTGGGATTCTTTCTAATACGGGCGGTGGATATTCGTTTTATCGGGATGCTCGTTTACGGCGTTTGACGCGCTACCGCTATAATAATGTGCCTGCGGATTATGGTGGGCGGTATATTTATGTGCGCGATCGGCGCACCGGTGTGTTTTGGTCGCCTTCATGGCAGCCAACTCGTCATGCGGCAGAGGAATATGTGTGCCGCCATGGATTGGGATATAGTCGGATTGGATCTCGTTATACTGGCATTCGAGTGGATACTTTGTATTTTGTGCCGTTGGGTGAGAATCTAGAAGTGTGGGATGTGGAGATTGTCAATCAGCGCAGCGATGTTGCAGAATTATCTTTATTTGGCACGGTTGAGTTTTGTTTGTGGGATGCGTGGGACGATGCGACCAATTTTCAGCGAAATTACAATACGGGAGAGGTTGAGGTCGTTGATGATGTAATTTATCATAAAACCGAATACCGAGAACGGCGCAATCATTTTGCTTATTTTGCTTGTTCGGAGAAATTGGCAGGGTTTGAGACACAGCGTGAAAGTTTTTTGGGTGCCTATCGCGGTTGGGAAAATCCGCTTGCAGTGGAGCGCGGACAGTGTAGCAATTCGCTTGCACATGGTTGGTCTCCAGTCGGGGTGGAGCAGGTGAATTTGACGTTGTTGCCCGGGGAGCGAAAACGAGTCCGGTTTGTTTTGGGTTATTTTGAAAACCCGACTGAGGAGAAGTTTGATCCGCCAGAATCACAACAGCTGAATCGCCGCTTTGTGCGTCCTGTGATCGAACGGTATCGTCAAGAGGCGGTGGTAGATACGGCTTTTTTGGCATTGCAGCGTTATTGGGCGCAGTTATTAGGGCGTTTACAGGTACAGACTCCCAATTTACATGTCAATCGCATGGTCAATATTTGGAATGTGTATCAGTGTATGGTGACGTTTAATATTTCTCGCTCAGCCTCTGCTTATGAATCGGGAATTGGCCGCGGTTTGGGGTTTCGCGACTCAAATCAGGATTTGTTGGCGTTTGTGCAATTTGAGCCTGAGCGGGCAAGAGAGCGTCTGTTGGATATTGCTGCAACACAGATGGAAGATGGCGGGGCGTATCATCAATATCAGCCACTGACCAAGCGTGGCAATCATGATATTGGTAGCAATTTTAATGATGATCCGCTTTGGCTGATTTTAGCTGTGGCGGCGTACTTAAAAGAGACCGGTGATTGGACGATCTGTGATGCATTGGTGCCATTCAATAATCGTCCCGGCAGTGAGCAGTCATTGTATGAGCATATGCGCCGTAGTGCGCGGTATACCCTAGAACGATTGGGGCCGCATGGTTTGCCTTTGATTGGTCGGGCAGATTGGAATGATTGTTTGAATTTGAATTGCTTTTCTGAACATCCTGGGCAGTCTTTTCAAACGACAACCAATAGGGATGGTCAGATCGCTGAATCGGTGTTTATTGCGGGCTTGTTTGTGCTGGCAGCGCAGGAATTGGCTGATGTGGCTGAGCGGATGGGGTTGCTTGAAGAGGCTGAACAATACCGTGCAGAAGCGCGAAAAATGAAGGTGGCTATTGATTTGTATGGCTGGGATGGTAATTGGTTCTTGCGAGCCTATGATGCCTTTGGGCAAAAGGTGGGCTCGGTGAGCAGCGTGGAAGGGAAAATTTTTGTTGAGCCGCAGGGGATGTGTGTGATGGCGGGTGTGGGGTTGGACGATGGCAAGGCACAGCAGGCATTGCAATCGGTGGAAAGTCATTTGGCGACGCCGCATGGGATTGTATTGCTTCAACCATCCTATTCGCATTATTATCTAAACTTGGGGGAGATTTCTTCTTATCCACCCGGGTATAAGGAAAATGGGGGAATTTTTTGTCACAACAATCCTTGGGTGATGATTGCAGAGGCCAAGACGGGCAATGGTCGCCGGGCATTGGATTATTATTTGCGCATTAACCCATCGGCACGTGAGGCATTAAGCGATGTGCATCGCTGTGAGCCGTATTGTTATGCACAGATGATTGCTGGACGAGATGCGCCAACACATGGCGAGGCTAAAAATTCTTGGCTGACAGGGACAGCAGCCTGGAATTATGTCGCCATCACACAATGGATTTTGGGCATTCGGCCCAGTTTTGATGGGTTGGAGATTGCGCCAGTTGTGCCGACAGACTGGCAGGAATTTTTTGTTGAACGAGTCTATCGGGGGGTATTGTATGAAATTGTTGTGCGTCGCAAGGGCACAGGCAATGAAGTGAAGCTGTTTGTTGACGGCCAATTGGTCTTGGGTACAAGGTTGCCATTGCCGGCACAGGGTGTTCAGCGTGTGCAGGTTGAGGTGTGGCTCGGTTCGAGTGGTGAGGAGTTGTAGATGACCAGCTATGGCTTTTTTGATGATGCAAAAAGGGAATATGTGATTACCAATCCCAAAACGCCGGTAAAGTGGATCAATTACATTGGCACGTTGGCGTTTGGCGGGTTTGTTGATCAGACCGGCGGGGCGCTGATTTGTTGCGGAGACCCGAGTTTAAACCGTATCACACGTTACATTGCGCAGTTGCCCGCTTCAGACCCGCGCGGTGAGATGTTGTATGTGCGCATTCGACGGATGGATGGATGGACCGTGTTTTCCCCCTTTTTTACACCGACATTGGATGCGTTTGAATGGTATGAGTGTCGAGTGGGGCTTGGGTATACCCGAATTTTATCTCAGATTCATGGTGTGCGCACGGAGGTGCGGATTTTTGTGCCACAGGGACAATTTTGCGAACTGCGTGACATTCAGGTGACCAATGTAAGCGATGCAGTTATGGAAGTTGATGTGATTCCGGTGGTTGAGTATACGCACCCTGACGCGTTGAAGCAATTTACGAATGCGGATTGGGTGCCGCAGACAATGCAGAGCCGGGCAGTTTGGCAGGAGAATGGGCGCTTGGTGTTGTTGCAGTATCCGTTCATGTTACGGGATGAGCGGGTCAACTACTTTACCTCAAATCTCCCGGTGCGTTCGTTTGAGACAGATCGGGCTCGTTTTCTAGGAGATCATGAATATGGTACATGGGACAGGCCATTGTCTTTACAGCAAGAAGATTTGACGAATTATGAGGCGCAACGGGGGGATACGATTGCTGCTTTGTTGCATGGATTGGGACGATTGGAACCCAGCGAAACGCGTCGCCTGATTGTGCAATTGGGGCAGGCGCAGGGTTTGGAGCAGGCGCAAGGGACGATTGAGCATTGGCGAGTAGTGGAGAATGTGGAGGCAGCTTGGACTGAGATGGCAAAGATTTGGGATGAGCGGCTGCGCGTGTTGCAAGTTCAAACCCCGGATGTTGCCTTGAATCGGATGGTAAATATTCATAATCCGCATCAGTGCGCTGTGACGCGTGATTGGTCACGATATTTGTCTTTGTATCAGTTGGGGCTTGGAACGCGTGGAATTGGTTTTCGGGATAGCGCGCAGGACATATTGGCTATTCTGGCTGTTGAGGGGCGGGCAGCGAAGCCATTTATTCGGCAATTGTTGCGCATTCAGTTGGCGGATGGCTCAGCAATGCATCAATTCAATCCGCTTTCGATGATAGCTAGTGAGGGTGATGCTTTGGAGCGTGAAGATCGTCCGCACTATTATTGCGATGATCATTTATGGATTGTGCAGACGGTGTGTGCGTATCTCAAAGAAACGGCGGATTGGGATTTTTTGCAAGAAGAGGTTGGTTTTTATAACAAAAAAGACCCCTTGCATGCGGTGGAGAGTGCGACAGTATGGGAACACTTGCAACGGGCACTGGCGTTTAGTCGGCGGGATGTGGGGGCGCATGGCTTGCCAAAATTGGGCTTTGCAGATTGGAACGATACCATCAATTTGCCAACCGGGGCAGAGTCGTTGATGGCAGCGGCATTGTATGGACGCGCTTTACTGGAGATGAAAACACTGGCGGAATTTTTGGGTGAGCGGGCACTGGCAGAGGCATATCAGCAGGATTATGATTGGATGTGCGAGCGGGTGAATGCAGTGGCCTGGGATGGGGAATGGTATGTTAGCTATTTCGATGCCGATGGAAGACCGCTTGGTTCAAAGGCTAATCGGGCGGGGCAGATTTATGCTTATGGGCAGGCATGGCCAGTGTTGGCAGGCTTTGCAAAAGGGGAGAGGGCACAGCGGGCGTTGCAATCGGTGTATGAACGATTGAATACTCGGCATGGCATTAAGCTGAGCACACCTGGGTTTAACGGCTTTGATCCGCATGAAGGTGGAATTACGACCTATCCACCCGGAGCAAAGGAAAATGGCGGTATTTTTCTGCATGTGAATCCGTGGGTGATGATTGCGGAGACAATGGAAGGAAATGGGGAACGCGCTTATCAATATTATTGCCAAATCAATCCGGCAATGAAGAATGATACAATTGACGAGTTTGAGAGCGAACCGTACGTTTATCCACAAAATATTTTGGGAGATGAACACCCGCAGTTTGGGTTGGGACGCAATAGCTGGTTGTCTGGTACAGCTTCTTGGGCTTATTTGGCTGCTACGCAGCATATTTTGGGCGTGCGACCGGACTATGCAGGGCTTGTGGTAGATCCGTGTATTCCACGCAGCTGGGAAAGCTTTGAGGTATGTAGAAGATTCCGCTGTGCATTTTATTCCGTTCAGGTATATAATCCCAATCATGTTTGTTGTGGTGTTACAAAAATTGTTGTAGATGGACAGCCAATTGTTGGAAAGGTCATTCCGGTGTTTGAAGGTGGCGAACACAGGGTTGAGGTTTGGCTGGGTTGAAAAATGATTTTGGGAGATTGCTGAATGCAAAAAAATACATTATCCAATGGTCTGCTGGAAGTGGATTACTTGGTGCAAGGCGGGCTGAGAATTGTGGGGCTGCGCCTTGCTGGGGATGAGCGGAATATTTTGGCGGAATTACCGGGCCTTGGTTGGGATACACCGTATGGGCGTTTTCATTTGATGGGTGGGCACCGCCTGTGGCACGCGCCAGAGGATGCACAACGCACGTATGTTCCAGATGCGGAGCAGGTGCAAGTTGTGCTTTTGGGAAGTGATGCGGTGAGGTTGGGGCAGGCAGTGGAAGAGCCAACAAAGATTCGCAAAGAAATAGAGATTCGTCTGTTGAGGGATAAGCCGGAGGTGCAGATTACTCATCGTTTATTCAATGAGGGGCTTTGGAGTGTGGAGTTAGCACCATGGGCAATTACGCAACTGATTCTGGGCGGTGTGGTTGTGTTGCCACAGCCGCCGTTGAATGCTGGTTTGCAACCTAATCGCTCGCTAGTGTTGTGGCCTTATACCCATTTAGGTGATGAGCGGTTGGTGGGGGAGCGTTCGTTTTGGGCTGTGCGGGCCAAATCCAATCCGAAGCCGATGAAGGTGGGGTATTATGATGCGTTGGGGTGGGTTGGGTATTGGGTCAATGGGCTATGGCTGGTTAAGCGCTTTGATGTATTCCCAGTGAAAGAGTATCCTGACTTGGGAGCAAACGTTGAGGTGTATTGTAACGATCGTTTTGTTGAGTTAGAGACGCTAGGCCGTCTTGAACAGGTGCCCCCAGGAGCTGTTGCAGAGCATCGTGAAACATGGCAACTTTCGAGTTCCCCAGCTGCAAATGAGACAGATTTCTTAAATCAACTTACTGAGAGCGGAGTATGACGGCAATTTGTTGATTTTTGGCAATTTAGACGGTCTATGCACGTTGCAAAAAATCCATTTAAAGTTATAATGAGAATGTCTTATTAACCCCTTTTACAGACTGCTGCTTTTTTTCTGAAGTTCTTTTTTATTGTTTTGGGTTCTCTCGGCGGCAGAGAAGAAGGGGGAAAGGTTTGTTTCCGGGAGGCAGGTCTGGATACACATCGCATTACACAAAACCTGAATATGGGGAAAGGACCAATGAAACAGCTTCAACCAGGGACAGTGCTGGTGGAGCGTTATTTGATTCAGGATGTGATTGGTGTTGGCGGAATGGGCTCCGTTTATCGAGCGCGTGATTTGCACTTCCCCAATGTTGTTAAGTTGGTGGCGGTGAAAGAGATGATTAACGCTGCTCCTGACCCATTGGTTCGGCAAACGATTGTGCAGAATTTCGAACGGGAAGCCAATATTTTGGTTGCGCTTAACCACCCTTCGATCCCTAAGATTTTTGATTATTTTTCGTACGAAGAGCGTGCTTATTTGGTTTTGGAATTTGTGAACGGTAAAGATTTGGAAGCAATGTTGAACGAGACCGATCGTTTCTTCCCAGAAGAGCAGGTGTTGGGTTGGGCGGTTGAGCTTTGCGACGTGCTATCTTACCTTCATTCTCACAAGCCGGAGCCAATCATTTTCCGCGATATGAAGCCCTCGAATGTGATGGTCAATAGCCGAGGGAATATTGTGTTAGTTGATTTTGGGATTGCGAAGGCTTTTCGTGTTGGGCAGAAGGGGACAATGATTGGAACAGAGGGCTATTCGCCGCCAGAGCAGTATCGGGGCGAGGGCTCTCCACTGGTAGATATTTATGCGTTGGGTGCAACGCTGCATCATTTGTTAACCCGGCGTGACCCGCGCCTGGAAGCGCCTTTTTCTTTTGGGGAGCGTCCGATTCGGCAGGTGAATCCTGGAGTTTCGCCAGAGTTTGAGCTTGTGATTAATACGGCCTTGCAATATGACCCGGCGGATCGCTTTCAATCAGCAGAGGCAATGAAAGAGGCCTTGATGACAGTGGCGCGCAAGACGGGGGCGTTGTCGCGCATCTCGCTTCCTTCGGCAGAGCGTGAGCAAACGGTTAAGCCACTGTGGACCTTTAAGTGTGAAGATGAGATTCGCAGTTCCCCAACGCATGATGGTGGGGTGCTTTACGTGGGGGCATATGACAATAATTTGTATGCACTGAATATTGCGGACGGCAAGTTCTTGTGGAAGTACCCAACAGAGGGCGGGGTGGTCAGCAGGGCGGCAATTGCTGATCAGACAATCTTCTTTGGTTCGGAAGATGGCTGTTTGTATGCTGTTTCGCAACGTAGTGGACGGCTGCTGTGGAAGTTTAACGCTGAAAAGCCAATTCGTTGCTCGCCCCGTGTGACGGATGGACATGTTTTCTTTGGGGCGGACGATGGATATCTGTACGCGCTAAATATGATCTCCGGCAAACAAATTTGGCGTACAGATGTTGGAGATCCGATTCGTTCTTCGCCTGTTGCTTCAAATGATAGTGTCTATTGTGGTTGCGAGAATGGCGAGTTCTTGTGTGTTGATTTTCGTGGCCAAATCCGATGGCGTTATCGTGCTAAGCGGGCGGTGACGGCTGCGCCGTGTCTGGCAGAGGGGGTGGTTTACTTCAGTTCGCTGGATGGTGCTGTATATGCAGTGGATGCTCGGTCGGGTTGGATGGTGTGGCGTTTTCGCATGAACAAGGGCTCGGTATCTTCGCCTTATCGGCATGAGAATTCGGTGTATGTTGGCTCGGCGGATGGGAATATTTATTCGATTGATGCGAATAGCGCAAAGGAAAACTGGCATTTTAAGACAGGGCATCAAGTCAGTGGTTCACCAATTGTGTATAATGATGTTGTGTATTGTGGTTCAGCGGATGGCAATATCTATGCGTTGGAGTTGAAGAATGGCCGTTTGCGCTGGAAGTTTACGACAGGTGGTCCGATTACTTCTGCGCCGCTAATTGTGAATAACGTTTTATACGTCGGCTCGGCAGATCATATGGTGTATGCATTGTTGACGTAATTTTTTGGGAGCGAGGTATAGCGTGTTTGATTTTCTGAAGAAGATCTTTGGTCAAAGAAAAGAAAAAAGCGATTCTGAACCCAAGCCGGTAAATGTGGCGACTGGGTTTGTGGATGTGAAGACAGCTCCGTTGGTTGAGGAGAGTCTTGATCTGGATCACATTGAGGAACATGTTGAACTGCGCCCGGCACAATTATTGGTTGGTAGTGCTCAATCAGTTGGTAAGCAACGCGACCATAATGAAGATGCTTTGTATGCTTTTCAGGCCATGTTTGCAGATGGAACGAGTGATATTCCGTTTGGTGTTTTTGTGGTAGCGGATGGAATGGGTGGGCATGAATATGGTGAAATTGCCAGCCGGCTAGCGGCAAAAACAATGGCGGAATATTTGCTGCAAAAGTTATATTTGCCGTTTTTGTCGCCAGACCCAGAGCCAAGTGGGGAGAGTTTGCAAGAGTTGATGGAGCAGGGCGTGAAGCAGGCTCAGCAAATTGTGCTGCGGCGGGCGCCGGGTGGGGGAACGACCTTGACGGCTGCGTTGATTTTGGGGGAGCAGGTGACAATTGCTCATGTTGGCGATAGCCGGGCTTATCTGATTTATCCGGATGGGCGAATGCGGGCAGTAACGCAAGATCACTCGTTGGTGCGGCGGCTGGTTGAGCTGGGGCAAATCACCGAAGCTGAGGCTGCGGTGCATCCAAACCGGAATGTGGTGTATCGGGCGTTGGGGCAAACAGAGCCTTTCCGCCCTGATGTGGAGACAAGGCAGTTGCCGCATCCGGGGTATGTGATGGTGTGCAGCGACGGGTTGTGGGGTGTTGTACCCGATGCACAAATGTACAAAATCATTCAAGCTGCACCGAATCCATCCATTGCCTGTCATCAATTGGTTGAGGCAGCAAATGCTGCCGGCGGCCCCGATAATATTAGCGTTGTTTTGGTTCAATATCTATAGGAAGATGAGTAAAAAGGATTATGGGGTCAGAGTACTATAACGTTCTCGGAATACCATTTGATGCCACTCCAGAGGAGGTGCGGGCAGCTTATTTTGAAGCTGCTAGACGTTTGCACCCTGACGCCAATCCTGATCCTGTAGCACGAGAGACTTTTCTGAACGTGCAACAGGCTTATGAGGTCTTACGGCATGAGCAGCGGCGTGCTGAATATGATGCCGGCTTGCCGCCTCAGGTGCGTGCTCGCGCGGCAGTTTCGTTGAGCGCAAAATTCAGCCGTTCAGGTATCCCTTTGATGGATGAATCGCAATTATTTTATGTTTTGTTGGATATTACCTGTACAGCTGAACCTGATCCGACGCGCATTCCTCCAGCAGCTTTGTGCGTGGTGTTGGATCGCTCGACTTCGATGCAAGGGCAGCGCTTAGATATGGTGCGTGAAAACATCTTGAAGATGCTTGGCAAGTTACGTCCGCAAGATGTGTTTGCTTTGGTGACATTTAGTGATCGTGCGGAGGTGTTGATTCCGCCGACGCGCGTGGCGAATTTGGGACGAGTGGATGCGTTGTTGCTGAGCATTCAACCAGGCGGCTCGACGGAAATTTATCGGGGGATGCAGCTTGGAACGGATTTGCTGCGCCGCTGTGATGCACGTATGAGCCGTTATATGGTGTTTATGACAGATGGGCACACGTATGGGGACGAAGAGCCAACCCTGGCTTTGGCGCGCGATGCAGCGGAAGAAGGGATTCTGATCCATGTGCTGGGCATTGGCCATGAGTGGAATGATAAATTCTTGGACCAGATTACAGCAATTTCAGGTGGAACAACTACATTCGTAACCTCTAACACGGATTTGCAGCTGTTTGTAGAGCAGAAATTGAATGCGATTGAGGTTTTGTATGCTAGGGGATTGCAGCTGCATTATCAAACATCGGAAGATGTAAGTTTGCAAGGTGCGTTTCGGGTGCGGCCTGATGTTGCTGCATTGCCCATCGATGAACCGATTCCGCTTGGAAATCTGCATCATGGCAAGAGTGTGAGCGTGTTGTTGGAATTTCTGGTACCGCCGTTGCCGGGGGGCAAGCAGGTGGTTGAGCTTGCCCGTGGGGCAATTCGGATGGATGTTCCGACCATGACAATTCCCAAAACGCGCATTTTGTTTGAGTTTAAGCGTCCAGTACAATTGGTGGTGGAACGTGAGACGCCACCACGCTCGATTATTGATGCGATGTCACGTCTCACGTTGTATCGCATTCAAGATAAGGCACGAGCTGAGGTTGAAAAAGGAAATCTGACGCAGGCCACGCGACATTTACATCATTTGGCGACACATTTGTTGGCTAAGGGTGAGCGAGAGCTTGCCCATACGGTTTTGATGGAAGCTGAGCACATCCAGCAAACTCAGCATTTTAGTCAAGAGGGCGACAAGCGAATCAAGTATGGTACGCGTGGTTTGCTGTTGTTGCCCAGTCCGGAGCAAAAACGATGATTCTATGTCCTAATTGTCATCACCAGGAATTACCCGGCGCACTGTTTTGCAGTGAGTGCGGTGCTCAACTGATTTCTGTTGAGCATTTGACAACGCAATCCATCAATCGTACTCCTTCCGATGCATTGGATGTTTCTTTATCGCAAAGTATACAGGAGACGCCGGCGACGGTTGCTTCTGCGGGGGGGGATGCAGTCGTTTCACTGCATTTGATGGAATCTGGAAAAATTATTCATTTGGTTGGACGCAGCGAATATACCTTGGGGCGGGTGACTGAAGGGCAGCCGATTGTGCCAGATGTAGATTTGTCACAACAGGATGCGTATTCTCAGGGGGTTTCGCGCCTGCATGCTTCGTTGCGGATTTCTCAAAATCGTGTTTCCGTGTTTGATTTGGGATCTTCTAATGGTACGCGGGTCAATGGGCAAAAGATTGTCCCCCATGTAGATTATCCGTTAAGTCACGGTGATATTATTTCTTTGGGAAAATTCAAGATACAAATTCTAATTCACTATTGAGGAACACCAATGCCTACTGTGTTGTTGCATATTCAAAATGAAGATCCTGTATTGGGTGAGGTAGATGCTTTGCCTTCGCCGGGTGATTTATTGGTCGTTGTTAAAAATCCGCGCCGTAAAGATGGTAAAGATTTGCATTATTTGGAACCGAGCGTAACAACTGTTATATGGCCTATTTCTCGAATGAATTTTATTGAGATTATGCCCAGTGAGCAAGATGAAGAGATCATTTCGTTCATCCGAGAGTGAGTGCAATGGTGGATGACGGGTTCAAAAACCGGTTGATTTTGGTGGTGGATGATGAAGAGCGCATGGCGCGCTTCATTCGTTTGAACCTTGAACATGATGGCTTTCGAGTTGTGGAAGCCTATCGTGGCATGAAAGCCTTGCAAGCCTTACGCGATCATTTGCCGGATGTGGTTGTGTTGGACGTGATGTTGCCAGATATGGATGGCTTTGAGGTGCTGAAGATGATTCGGGAGATCAGCACAGTGCCAGTGATTATGCTCACAGCCAAAGGCGAGGAAGAGGATCGGGTGCGAGGGCTGGAATTGGGGGCAGATGATTATGTTACCAAGCCTTTCAGTCCGCGTGAGTTGGTGAGTCGGGTGCGAGCTGTGTTGCGCCGGAATGAGATGGCAGCTGGGACACCTTCAACGGAGGTCATCGAGGTGGATGAGCGACTGAAGGTGGATTTTGGCCGCCGTGAGGTGTGGGTGGATGGGCAGCTTGTTAAGCTTCGCCCGACAGAATATCGGCTTTTGTATCATCTTATGCAAAAGGCGGGGTGGGTGTTGACATACGATCAACTTCTGACGCGTGTGTGGGGATACGAATATCGCGATGAAGCACAGTATGTTCGTCTGTATGTGAATTACTTGCGGCAAAAACTGGAAAAAGACCCGGCTAACCCGAAATATATTTTAACCGAGCGGGGGGTTGGCTATCGTTTTGTAGATTTTCGCAAGAAGGATGATGGACGCGAAGTGTAACTTTTGTAAGTTTGGTGCATCTAGCTAAGTTAGAATTATTTTTTCAAGGAGTGATGAAATGACGATTAGTGAGCCGATTCATGTGACGGATGCTGCTTTTGAGAAGACAGTTTTGAAATCTTCTTTGCCGGTCATTGTGGACTTTTGGGCGCCATGGTGTGGGCCTTGTCGGATGGTTGCCCCGATTTTGGATAAGATTGCCAAAGAGTATGCGGATAAATTGATTGTGGCAAAAGTGAATACGGACGAAAATCCGGAGTGGGCAGGGCGTTTTGGTGTGCAGGGCATTCCAACGATGCTATTTGTTGCAAACGGTAAAGTGGTGCATGAGCAAGTAGGGGCGCTGCCAGAAGGCATTCTTCGCGATGTGGTGCAGCAATTTTTGGATTTTGTGGCTTCTTTGGATACAAAAGCTTGAGTTGTACTGATGTGTGAAGCAAAGCCAGGTTTCAGCAGATGCTGAAACCTGGCTTTTTTTTGTAAATATTGGGGAATGAGAGGTTTATTCAGTTTCACGCTGTATTTTGGCGCCGAGAGCGGCAAGCTTTTGGTCCACTTTCTCGTAGCCACGGTCAATTTGGCCAATATTACGGATAACGGAGCGCCCTTGTGCAGAAAGGGCGGCCAGGACGAGTGCCATGCCAGCGCGAATATCGGGGCTCTCCATTTTTTCGCCGTAAAGTTGGGTTGGCCCTTGGATGATGACGCGGTGAGGGTCGCATAATACAATTTGAGCTCCCATGCCAACAAGTTTGTCTGTGAAGAACATGCGGCTGGGGTACATCCAATCGTGGAAGAGCATGGAGCCGCGTGATTGGGTGGCAATGACAATTGCAATGCTGACCAGGTCGGATGGGAAGGCAGGCCAGGGCATGACCTTGATTTCTGGAATGGCACCGCCAAGGTCTGGCTCGATTTCCAGGCGTTGTTGTGCTGGGACGATAATGTCTTGATCCTCAACGAGCCATTCAACCCCCATTCGTTCCATGACGAGGCGCACCATGTCGAGATATTGTGGGCCGGCGTTGCGAATGCGGATGGAGCCATGGGTCATGACCGCTGCGCCAATGAAGCTGACAACTTCTAGATAATCGGGGCCAACCGTGAATTCGCCGCCATGCAGTTTGGGAACGCCGGTGATGTGAAGGGTGTTGGAGCCAATGTCTTCAATTTGGGCACCAAGCAAGTTAAGAAAATGACATAGCTCCTGAATATGTGGCTCGGATGCGGCGTTGCGCAGGGTGGTGGTGCCTTTGGCAAGTACTGCTGCCATGATGGCATTTTCGGTGCCTGTTACACTGGCTTCGTCAAGCAGGATATCGGCAGCGGTTAGCCCGTTGGGTGCTTGGAAGATAAAGTTGCGGTCATAGATGGCTTGAGCGCCTAGTTTGCGCAGGGCGAGCAGGTGCGTATCAACGCGGCGACGGCCAATGACATCGCCGCCGGGAGGGGGAAGGCGTAGCTCCCCGGCGCGAGCCGTCATGGGGCCTGCCAAAAGAATGGATGCGCGAATCTTTCGGCACAGATCCGGGTCAAGATCAGCTGGGCGTATTTGTTTGGCCTGAATGCTCCAACTGGATTCTGCAATTTGATTGAATTCAACGCCGAGGCTTTGAAGCAAGGCGCGCATGTTGCGAACATCGAGGATGTTGGGAACGTTATGTAGGATAACGGGTTCATCAGTCAACAAGCATGCGGCTAACAAGGGCAAGACCGCGTTTTTGTTCCCGGCGGGCGTGACCTCTCCGTGAAGAGGAACGCCACCTTCGATGATAAATTTTTCCATTCGGTTGCTCCTTTGGTTTGAATTAGGCGATTTTATAGTATTATATCTTACAATTGAGGAGACAGACGATGACAGGTGAGATCTTTGTGTTTGACCCTTATCCGCAGGGGAAGGTGCGGGTGGTGCTGTTGCATGGCTTGGGCGCGGATTATGAAATGTGGCAATTGCAGTTTGCGGCTCTGCATACGGAGGGGCTGCGTCCGTTGGCGTTGGATGTGCCTGGTTTTGGGCGCTCAAAATTCTCGTTGCCTGTTTGGCGTGTGAAAACGGTGGTGCAGCAAATGGCGGATTGGGCAGAGCGTGCGCAAATGGTGCCATGCGTTGTGGTGGGAATTTCTATGGGCGGGGTGTTGGCGCAGGAGTGGGCATTGGATTTTCCGCAACAGGTGCGTGCATTGGTGTTGGTGAATACGTTCGCGCGGTTGCGCCCGCACAGCCTGGGGGTTTGGTGGTATTTTTTGAGGCGAGCTGTAGCAGTACGTCTGTTGGGGCCGCAGGCGCAGGCAGAATTGGTGGCTAGAAGGGTCTTTCCGCATCCGCAACAACAAGAACTGCGTCAACAAGTTGTGCAAAAGATTGTTGGGGTGGATCGCCGGGTGTATCAGCAGGTAATGCGCGAGTTGTTGTGGTTTGACGCGTTGCCACGTTTGGCTGAGTTGAAGATGCCAACCCTGGTTTTAAGCGGTTTGGAGGATCAAACGGTACCATTGGAATTGCAACGTCAGATGGCGAAACAAATTCGTTTTGCTCAACAGGTGGAAGTGCCTGATGCAGGGCATGGAATGCCAGTCGATTCAGCGCCTGTTTTCAATCGGCTGTTGGTGGATTTTTTGCGTTCAGTGCCGTTATAATAGCTGACCAACCGCTGATGGGGGCCTGGCAGGTGAAGCCTTCACAAAGGTAAAGTGTGGCAGATTGGTCTTGCAAGGGACGGTTTTGCAGTAGGGGGATTGGTGTGGGTGTTGTGCGTGGCGCAGCTGCCAGGACGGTGAGGGGACGATAAGGCTTTTGCAGGGCGGATAACGCTTGCAGAGGGGGGGAATCGTTGGAGGGCCAGACGAGGGCAATTTGATGAACTGGCCCAGCCAGCCAGGTGAGGACTTGCAGCCAGCAACCAAAGGCTAACGGGTAACTTGTCAGGTCGGCAGGAAGGGTCAGTGCGGGATTGCTCTCGCCATAGGCCTGAAGGGTGAGCAAGGCCAAGGATGCTAAGGCGTTGCCTGAGGGAGTGGCGTTGTCTTGTAAATCTTTGGGACGAAAGAGCAGGTCACCGGCATTTGCAGCGACATCAAAGAATCCGCCTTGCGGGTCGGAATAGAGGTTGAGCATTCGAGCGGCCAATGTTCGGGCCGTTTGATACCAGGTGGGGTCAAAGTCGGCCTGATAGGTGGCTAGCAGGGCGAGGATAAGTGCGGCATAGTCTTCAAGGTAGGCATCTAGATGGGCCTGGCCAGCGCGCCAGGAGCGCAACAGCTGACCGTTGTGATATATGTTGGCCAGGAGGAAATGTAAGTTTTGTTGGGCGGCGGCAAGGTAATCGGGGCGTTGCAAAGCGCGCCCAGCTTCGGCAAGCGCTTGAGCGGTGAAAGCGTTCCAGGAAGTGAGAATCTTGTCATCAGCTGTAGGGGGGATGCGTTGTTGGCGAGCAGCAAGCAGGTGCTGCATGGCACTTTGTAGCGCAGGTGGGCGCTCATTATCTAGAATTGGATGTGCGCGCCATTGCAAGATGTTGCGGCCTTCAAAACAGCCATTGGGAGAAATGGAAAAAGCTTCGCTCAGGGCTTGATATTCTTGGGTGTTTAGGATGCGGCGAAGTTCCATATCATCCCAGGTGTAGTAAAAACCTTCTCCGTCTGTTGAATCGGCATCGAGGCTGCTGTAAAAACCGCCTTGCGGACTGCGCAGTTCTCGCAGCACAAAATCCAGGGTGGATTGACAGGTTTGACGATAAAGGGGGTCTTGGGTTTGTTGATAGGCGTGTAAGTAGACGAGGGCGAGTTGTGCGTTGTCGTAAAGCATTTTCTCAAAGTGGGGCACTCGCCAGTGTTCATCGGTGCTGTAGCGATGAAACCCTCCGCCAAGAACGTCATACATGCCGCCGCGTTGCATGGCCCGCAGAGCGGCTTCTGCTGTGTTCAACGCTTGAATATTGCCGCTCTGAGCTTGCATTAGCAGGAACTCAATCGTCATTGGCTGTGGGAAGAGGGGGGCGTGGCCCCATCCGCCAGTTTTGGGGTTGAAAGTTTGGATAAGCTTTTGACTTGCTTGATAGATCTGTGCCGGTAAATTCTGCGATAAATCAACCAAGGAGGATTGGGTTAAGGATTGGAGATGTTCGGTCAGATGATGTGCTGCGTTGAGCAGGTTGGGACGGTCTTCCATCCAGGCGCGCTGAATAGCTTGGAGAAGTTGCCCAAAAGATGGCATGCCATAACGAGGGGTTGGCGGAAAATAGGTCCCCCCATAAAACGGTTGCAAGCGTGGGGTGAGGAATACGCTCATTGGCCAACCGCCTTGGCCAGTCATGGCTACGACGGCGCTCATGTAGATGCTATCTAAATCGGGGCGTTCTTCGCGATCAACTTTGATGCTGATAAAGTGTTGATTGAGCAATTCAGCAATGTGAGGGTCTTCAAAGGATTCTTTCTCCATGACGTGGCACCAATGGCAAGCTGCATAGCCAATGGAGAGAAAAATTGGCTTGTCTTCATCTTGGGCGCGCTGGAGGGCTTCTTGACCCCAGGGATACCAGTTGACGGGATTGTGGGCGTGCTGTAGGAGATAGGGAGAGGTTTCGCGAATTAATTGATTGGGCATAAATGGATTATAACGGTGGAACGGTGTGCAAGCGAGTTTTTGTCAAATGTGAGCAGATTAAGAAGACTTTTTATAAAAAAGGTGTATACTCATTGTCAATGGCAGTTGTCAAACCAGCTTGCAAACGGTGGTCTATATTGATTTTAAATTTTGTTTGGGCTGCTGATTTGTGTTCCCTGGTATGAGCACTGCTGTAAATTCTATTTTGCTTGAGAGGCTTTTATGATTCAGGTTGAAATGTTGGATACAAAGAACCAACGTCAGGTGAACGAGTTCATTCAATTGCCGTTTCGGATTTACGCGAATACGCCGCAATGGGTGCCGCCGTTTTACAGCGATGTGCGGATGATGCTCGACCGGAATAAGCATCCCTTTTATGAGCATTCAGAGGCAGATTTCTTCCTGGCAAGGCGCAATGGTCAGGTGGTTGGGCGGATTGCCGCGTTGCAAAACAAGCCATTCAATCGTTATCACGAAACCAAGCAAGCTGTGTTTTACTTGTTTGAATGCGAAGACGATCAGGAAGTTGCCAATGCGTTGTTTGAGCGGGCTTTTGAATGGGCGCGGCAACGCGGATTGAATAAAATTGTAGGCCCCAAGGGCTTTTCTCCATTTGATGGCTATGGGATTCAGATTGAAGGGTTTGAGCATCGGCAGATGATGACGATGATGAATTACAATCTTCCCTATTATGTGCGGTTGGTGGAGACTTTGGGCTTTGAGAAAGAGGTAGATTTTGTCTCGTGCTATTTGCCGGCAGCAAAGTTGAATTTGCCTGAAAAAGCGCGCGAAATTGCACGGCGGGTGAGCGAGCGCGGTACGTTTCGGGTACAGAATTTTGAGAACAAGGCGCAATTGAAAGCCTGGGCGCCGAAAATCGGCGAGGCTTATAACAAGACTTTTGTCAATAATTGGGAGTATTATCCGCTCAGTGATCGCGAGGTTAAGTATGTGGTAGATATGTTGATCACAGTCGCTGACCCGCATTTGATCAAAATCATTCTTTACAAAGAGGAAGTCGTGGGCTTTTTGTTTGCCTTCCATGATGTTTCGGCGGCATTGCAACGAGCGCGTGGGCGATTGATGCCGTGGAATTTGGTGGATATTTTGCTGGAATTGAAGCGAACAAAGTGGGTTTCGGGCAATGGCGTTGGCGTTCTGCCGGAATATCAGGGGCGTGGGGGGACGGCGCTGATGTATGCGGAGTTGGAAAAGACGGTCAAGCAATATGGTTTTGAGCACCTGGAGATGACGCAGGTGGCTGAAACAGCTGTACAAATGCGGCGCGATTTGATCAATTTGGGTGGAACGGCGTATAAGAATCATCGCGTCTATCATCGGAGCATTTGATTGTTCCAAGGAATGGTGCAGCCCCCAAACTTTGGGGGCTGCTTTTATTTCAGGACGTGGGGGGACTTTTCTTGAAGAAACGCATCATGAGATATTGGATGGCAAACGCTTGACAGAGAATGCACCAGGGGAGCAGTGGCATGGCATAGCGTTGAAATGGTAGCGGGATGGTCGCAATCAAGAAAATTAGCTGGACAATGGTTGTCAGGCATAGGAAGATGAGAGAACGAGGAAGTTGTTTGTTGCGCAAGAAATTGACCGCTCCAAGGAGTGGCCCGGTGAATGTTAGGGCGAGCAGGATGCCGCCGCCGATGAAGCTGCGCAACAGCGTGTTGAAAGGGTTGGCAAGATAGGCGTTTGCGCTTGTTTGAGTTTGCGATAGGTAATTGCCAACATCTGCAATGGCTAGTGGGGCAAGGAAGAGTTGGATGATGAGGCCTGATAGCCGTTGTATGGGGCTGATGAGGATTTGCTCTGGCTGAAGCGAGGCTAGGGTACTGACCTGGTTGGCAACCAGGGCTTGGCGAGCTTGTAGGGCAACTGGAATGGCCTGGATTGGGTTTTGCCAGAAGATGGGGTGTAGTGCAAAAACCAGAAGTGTGAATAAAAGACCAAAACGAAGGCTATCTAGCAAACGCAGGCGCCAGGATCGAGGTGATTCTGGCCAAAGCATGGCAAGGATGCCAATCAGGGCAAGGGGGGCACTGGAGTATTTGGCGGTAAAAGATAATGCAGCGGGTACAGCTAGCAGCCAGGGATGTTTGCGCCAGGAAAAAAGCCCCCAAGCAAACAGGCTGATGCTGAAGAAGAGGATGCCTTCGCTCATGGCACGGCGGCCATGAAGCAACAAATAGGCGTTGGTAGCTGTGAGCAATAAGGCAGTCCAGGCAGCTATTGGCCCTGCGGATTTTTGAGCCGCCAGGTACATGAATAGTAGTGCAAGAGGGAAAAAGATAGAGACTGAAAGACGGCTGATGAGGAGCAGCGTTGTGCTGGGTAAGGCGTCAGCAGCGACATTTTCGTCCCATGTTTTGGACCAGTCCCAATCGTTGGGTAGGGCAGGTTGGTTGGTTAGCAGACGGCCAAGCCCGATTAGGCTGCGAGAAAGCGGGCTGTCAATCAGGCGATAGTGTTGACGTAGGTCGTTGAGGTTGGCGTTCCAGAACAGCAGGGATGGGTTTTTGAAGAACAAACGTACATCATCGCTGGTGTAGATTTGTGTGCTTTCATCTGGGTGAAAAGGCACGCTTTTAAGCCCGGAAAAATAGGGAATGCTGAAGAGGAGCAGTGCAGCGACGAGCATAAGCGGTTTGGCTTTCATACCCAACTCCTGGTAAAATAAGTATGCTTTGATTATACCGGTGCAGGGCATTTTAACGGCCTTTCTTTTGGGTTTTGGTTTACAATCATAGCAAAGGCTTGTATTTTTCAAGAAGGATACGCGATGAGGCGAGTTCTTAGACAACCTTGGGCTTGGATGATTGTGATTTTGCTGGCAGCAGCTGGCTTGAAAATTGGTTTGCTGATGGCAGATGTGGTGCCATTCAACGCAGATGAGGCGGTGGTGGCTTTGATGGCGCGGCATATTTTGCAGGGGGAGTTGCCAATCTTCTTTTATGGGCAGGCTTATATGGGAAGCCTGGATGCGTGGTTGGTTGCTGCTGGTTTTGCTGTGTTTGGTCAACAGGTATGGGTGATCCGCCTGGTTCAAGGTTTGCTTTACCTTGGCGTGATTTTGACGACTGTGCGCATTGCGCAGGTGGGGCTGCGCTCAACTCGAATTGGATTGTTGGCAGCGGCTTTGCTAGCTGTGCCAACGGTCAATGTAACGCTGTATACTACGGCAAGTTTGGGCGGGTATGGCGAAGCACTTTTGATCGGTAATTTGTTGTTGTTGCTGGCGTTTTCGTTGGAGCGTTGGGCGGAAGATGGGCGCGGTGCTACGAAGCGGCTGATCATAGGCTGGGCAGTATGGGGGTGGTTAGCGGGGTTGGGTTTGTGGGCCAATGCGTTGACGTTGGTTTATACGGCTCCAGCAGGGTTGTTTTTATTATGGAGCTGGCGCAAGTGGTTTGGATGGCGCAAGGGCTGGTTTGTTTGGCCTGTTTTGGTAGTGGGGTTCTTGCTTGGGGCGCTGCCATGGTGGATTTTTGCATTGCAGAACGGTTTGGGGGCTTTGGTAAGCGAGCTAACAGGTAGCGCGGTGGCTGTAGAGCAGGAATTGTGGGTCGTGCGTAGTTTTAAACACTTGTTTAGTTTTCTGCTTTTGGGGGGAACCGTTATTTTTGGCATGCGTCCCCCCTGGTCAGTGGATTGGCTTGCGTTGCCACTTTTACCGTTGGCTTTGGTGGTCTGGGCGGTGGTTTTGATTTTGGCTTTGCCTGCTTTGCAGCGGAAAGTGGAGGAATTTGCTTTTGTGCGTGCGTTGGCGGGTGTTTGCGTGACGCTGGTGGTTGGTTTTGTGTTTACTTCTTTTGGTGTTGACCCTTCCGGACGTTATTTTTTGCCAATGGCTATTCCGTTGGCGTTGGCAGCTGGATATGCATTGGAACAGATTTTTCGTGAGAACCGTTGGCCACAAGCTGCTTTTCTTTTGACGGTTCTATTAGGCTTTCATTTGTGGGGGACGGTGCAGGTGGCGAATCGTTATCCACCAGGGCTGACAACACAGTTTTATGAGCCTTCGATTGTGGATCATCGCGCGATGGGGGAGTTGATTGATTTTTTGGAGGAACAGGGCGAGCGGCGTGGATATAGCAATTATTGGGTTGCTTATCCGCTTGCGTTTCAATCACGGGAGACGTTGATTTTTGTGCCGCGCTTGCCGTATCATACCGACTTGCGCTATACGGAGCGGGATGATCGCTATGCGCCTTATGGGCAAATGGTGGCAGACAGTGAGCGTGTGGCTTATATTACGACCCATAATCCGGCATTGGATGATTGGTTGCGAACAGGGTTTGAGCAGCTTGGTGTTCGTTGGCAAGAAAAGCGGATTGGCGACTATCAGGTGTTTTATGGTTTGTCGCGCGCAGTGAGGCCGCAGGAACTGGGTTTGGGAGAGAACCGACCATGAAGCGATTGACCGGCCTGGAAGCGTTGTTGTTTGTTTTGACGATATTGCTGGTGTTTTTGATGGCGGCGCGCACGCCATTAGAGAGTGATTTATGGTGGCATTTGCGTGCTGGTCAGACAACTTGGGAAACAGGGCGACCGCTTTTGAGCGATGTTTTTTCGTATACGCGTCAGGGGACCGCATGGGTCAACCATAGTTGGCTGGCGCAAGTTCTGTTCTATGGGGCGTATTCTTGGGGCGGATATTTGGCATTGGGAGTGCTTGTCGCTTTGTTTGCGACAATTAGCGTGGTGTTTGTATATTTGCAGATGGAGGGGCCAGGCTTGTTGCGCGCATTTGTGACAGTTTTGGCGGCTTTGATGGCTGCCTGGGTTTGGTCTGCGCGCCCACAGGTTATTTCTTTGGCAATGTTTGCTGCGCTTGCATATGTTCTGTATTTGTATCAGCGGCGTGGGATAGACCGACTGTGGCTAGTGCCGGTGATTATGTTGGTGTGGTCGAACTTGCACGGGGGCTATGTGTTGGGCGGTATGTTGCTGTTCACAACCTTGGGCGGAGAATTGCTTAACCACGCGTTGTGCTGGGAAGATGCTGAACCAATGCCCTGGCGCAAACTGTGGCGATTGTTCTTGTGGAGTGCGCTTGCGGGCGTGGCGGTTTTAGTGAATCCCAATGGGTTGGATACATGGCTGATACCGTTTCAGACAGTTGGGGTGAAGGCGTTACAACAATTTATTTCGGAGTGGGCTTCACCTGATTTTCATGATGTGGCGCAGCAACCAATGTTGTGGATGATGTTTGGGCTGTTGATGGCAGTGGGGTTGTCGCGGCGACGGCTGGATGGTGTTGATTTGCTGAACGTGGTTGTGTTTGGCTATGCGGCATTTGTGGCACGGCGCAATTTTGGCCCATTTGCGTTGGTGTCTGCTCCGGTGTTGAGTCGCCATTTATGGCCGATGTTGTCTGGTTGGTGGCAGCGGTTGGCAAACCTGCGTCAAAGATTGCCTTTTGGCGATCGTTTGGGGACGCAGAAAGATTTGCCACTTGTTGTCAGTAAGACGATCAATTTGATGATTGTGGCGTTGATTGCTTTGGTGGCGTTCATCAAGTTGTATGTGGTAACGCAGCCATCTTTGGTAGATGCTTACTTGCGAGCCGGGTCGCCGGTTAGGGCAGCAAATTGGATCGCTGAGCATCATCCGCAAGGGCGTCTGTTTAATTCTTATAATTGGGGTGGGTATTTGATTTGGGCGTTGCCTGAATACCCTGTGTTTGTGGATGGACGAACAGACTTATATGGAGATGAAATTATCGGGGAGTGGATGCGAATTGTGCAGGCGGATGAGGGTTGGCAGGAAAGATTGGCGCATTGGCAGGTTAACCTAATTTTGATTGAGCCGGATCGTCCGCTGGTTCAGGCTTTGTCTGAGGCGGGATGGGTGGTTTTGTATCAGGATGAGATGAGCGTAGTTTATGGACGGTGATGCTCAGGTTAAGGATCGTATCGTGATGCGATGGGCCGTTGGCGCATTGATTGCCTGCCGACTGGCGTTTGTTTTGGCTTCGCCGCTCGAAGGGTTACGCGGGTATGGCGATTTTTTTCACTTTTACTCATTAGCAGAAATTCCTGGTTGGCCATATTTCAAGTATTGGATTGAGTTCCCGCCTATTCCAGCATTTTTATTTGAGGTTTTATATCGCCTGGCGGGGGGGCAGCAGCATGTGTTTGATTATTTGCTGTTTTTTGTTGTTACAGCAGCGGACGCGTTCAATCTGGCTTTGTTTTGGCAGTTATTGCGCCGTTTGCGTCCGTTTTCTCATGCCTGGAAACCTTTGGTGATGTATGGCGTTGTGTTGGTTGGGCTGGCGTATAGCTGGTGGTATTTTGATGCTTTGGCAATGTTGCCTACATTGCTGGGGATATTATGGCTGATGGATGGGCGCGACAAGCGGGCCGGATTGGCGCTCGGGACGGGTATTTTGGTTAAGTTTTTCCCAGTGTTGGTGTTGGTGGTTGCCTGGAAATTTCTGGAGCGCCGACGGGCATGGTTGGTCACGAGCCTAGCTTTGGGCGTAGTGTTGGCGGTTTATGGGGCTTTGTGGGTTGCCTCGCCACAGTTTACGCGGGCTTCGCTGCTTTCGCAGGCTAGCAAGGGCTCTTGGGAGACGATTTGGGCCATGTTGGATGGGAATTATCGAACGGGAAATTTTGGGCCGGTAGTTGAGAATCTGGATGCTGAGATGGCTTTGGTGCCGCGAGGTAACCCTGCGGTTGTGCCAACCTGGATGACGTTGTTGGTATTGGGTGGTTTGGGACTGTGGCGGTTTTTGCGGTTGCAAGGAAATGCTCTGGGGCAGTGGGTGGGATTGTTGGGATTGACCTGGAGTTTGTTTTTCCTTTGGTCACCGGGGTGGAGCACGCAATGGGTGTTGTATTTGTTGCCATGGGTGATTTTGGCGTTGGATGAGCGATTGGCGTTGTTATTGACCATTGCGCTTGTAACTGTCAATTTGATGGAATGGCCTCTATTGCTTTCGCGCGGCTGGTTTTGGAGCTTGCCTTTGACGATTGGATTGCGAACGCTGCTGTTGGTGATGCTGGTATTTTTGTTTGATGAAGTGGCGCAGGGCAAGACGGGCGCAAAAAACGAAGGATAGGGCATTGTTGTTTGGGATGATTGTATAATATGGATATATTTTGCTTTAGAAGGAGAATGCCTTGAGAAGACCGCAAGGTTTGAGAAGCAAGGGATGGTTGTTGTTGCTGGTAGGGGTTGCATTATTGGTGGGTTTGACGCTGGTGAATTATCGCTATGCCCAGCAGAATCCAGGTGGAAACGATTTCTTGGTGCATTGGGTGGGAACGCGCTTGTTTTTGACAGAAGGCGTCAGCCCTTATTCCGATCAGACGGCATTAGAAATTCAGACAATGGTTTATGGTCGGGCGGCGCGTCCGGGAGAGCATGAGCTACGGGTAGCCTATCCGCTGTATTCGATTGTGGTTTTCTTTCCGTTCGCGCTGATTGCAGACTTTAATTGGGCACGGGCGGCCTGGATGACGGTGTTGGAAGTGAGCCTAGTGTTGCTGAGTTATTTTTCAATCCGTTTGGTGCGGTGGCGACCTGGCGCCTTAATCCTGGGGGCATATTTCTTGTTCTCGGTGACATGGTATCATGCAGTGCGGCCTTTGATTTTGGGGAATGCGGTGATTCTGGTGGCGCTGGGGTTGGTTGCGGCATTGTTGGCGATCCGCAATCAGTTGGATGAGTTAGCTGGTGTGTTGCTGGCATTAACCACGATTAAGCCGCAAGTGGTTGTGTTGGTGTTGGCTGTTGTGTTGTTGTGGTGTTTGGCACAAAAGCGCTGGAAAGTGGTGTTTTGGTTCGTGGGAACCCTATTGCTGCTGATGGGGGTGGCGTTTTTGTTGTTGCCAGATTGGATTTTGCAGAACCTTGCTGAAATTTTGCGTTATCCTGGGTATAACCCGCCCGGAACGCCAGGAGCTGCATTGGCTAGTTTTTGGCCGGGGGTTGGCAAGCGCTTGGGGTATGGCCTGACGTTGGTGCTGTCACTGTTTTTGCTGGTGGAGTGGTGGCTTGGACGGCGATTGCCGTTTCGAATGTTTTTGTGGACGGTGAGCCTGACCTTGACTATCAGTCAGTGGATTGGTATTCAGACCGACCCGGGGAATTTTATTGTATTGATGCCGGCGTTGACGCTGGTGTTGGCTGGGATTCAGGGACGATGGAAGCGCTCCTCGACGTTTTGGATTTTGATCACTTTACTGGTTGTAGGAGTTGGCTTGTGGGTTTTGTTTATTGCAACGCTGGAACATGGGTATCAACCGGTTCAAAGTCCGGTGATGTTTTTCCCATTGCCGGCCTTTTTGTTGGTGATGCTCTATTGGGTACGTTGGTGGGCGATGCGTCCGCCTTCGGCGTGGGTGGATGAAATTGCGGAGGCGGGAATTGGCTGGCGCAGATAAGCCCACACAGCGTTGGGGGGTATTGGGAATCTTGTTGTTCGCTCTGGCGCTGCGAGTGATTGCTTTGCAGTCGCGCAGCATACAGTATGATGATGCGTTTAGTTACTTCCTGGCGCGGCGCAGCCTGGGTGAAATTGTTCGCGGGACAGCTGCGGATACAATGCCGCCTTTGTATTATTTCTTGCTACATTTCTGGATGCAAATTAGCACTGAGTTGTGGTTCTTGCGCTTGTTGAGCGTTTTGCTGAGTTTGGGAATTGTTGCGCTAACGTATTATCTGGCGGCACAATTGTTTCGTCCGCAAGTAGGATTGGTGGCTGCTTTTCTGGCAGCCATTTCACCGCTACAGATATACCATGGGCAGGATCTGCGCATGTATGCGCCTTTGGCACTGGGGCAGCTTGGGTATTATGTGTTTTTTGTACGGATTTGGCGCAAGGATGGGCAAGGTAGTTTTAAGGATTGGTTGGGACTTGTGCTCTGTGCTGTGGTGGCAATGTATTCACACAACCTGGCAATTTTTGGGTTGGCTGTGGTGCCGCTATGGTTAGTGCTACGGCGAAAATGGCAGTTATTGGGGCGGGTGCTGTTGGCGCTGATGGGGGTAGGTTTGCTGGCTTTGCCGTGGCTGTGGATGGTGCCGGGACAGGTTGAGAAGATTCAACGAGCATTTTGGACGCCGAGACCTGGAATTTTGGAGATTTTTCAGGCAGTTTTGATGTTTACGGTTCATTTGCCGCTGGAAGGAATCTGGCTGGTTTTGGCGTCTGTGTTAAGTGTGCAGCTGTTGGTTTTGGTTGCTTTTGAAACCTGGCGAGATCGAAAGCGCGAGGATGGAATTGGTTTGGCGACGATCATTGCTTTGGGATTGCCGGCGATTTTGTTTGTTGTGTCGTATTTGATTCGTCCGGTATTTGTGCCGCGCGGTTTTTTGGTGGCTTCATTGGCTTATTTTGTGTTGGCTGGACGGGTAGTCGTTCGACGGTGGCGGCATGGAATTGGTGCAATGGTGTTGGGTGGGTTTATTCTGGCTGCTATTGTCTCTTTGCCGTTTTATTACACTTTCAACTCTTTTCCACGCTCGCCGTTCAATGAGGCGATGCAGGGTTTGAGAACGCGAGTGCAGGCCGGAGATGTAATTGTTCACGATAATAAGTTGTCGTTTTTCCCGTCATATTTTTATGCTCCCGATTTGCCGATGAAGTTCATAGCGGATGTGCCGGGGTCTCATAATGATACGTATGCAAAGGCGAGTCAGGATGCAATGCAGCTCTTTCCAGAGCCAGATTTAGAGACGGCGGTTGGTGATGCGCAACGGGTGTATTTTGTGACTTTTTCAGAAACAATCGAGGAATATCAGGCATTGGGTGAGATGCGACATCCTGCGCTGCGCTGGCTAGATGAGCGTTATACACTGCTAGGACAGTGGACTTATGGCGATTTGTTGGTGTTCGGTTATGGACGTCGGTGAGGAAAAAGCGTGAGATGGCGTAATGGTTGGATTTTATTCGCGTTCGGGTTGTTGATTTACGGGGGGATGGCCGTTCTACAACGTACACCGGGGTACATGGATGCCGAGTATTATTACGTTGGTGGACGAGTGCTTGCAGAAGGACATGGCTTTTGGGAGCCGTTTTTGTGGAATTATTTGGATGAGCCGGCGGGATTGCCTCATCCGGCGTTTACTTATTGGATGCCTTTGCCGGCTCTGGTTGCAATGCTGGGAATGCGTTTGGCGGGTGATGTTGCGTTTCTGTGGGCGCGATTGCCGTTTGTGATTTTGGCGGCGTTGACCGTGCCATTGACCGCCTGGCTTGCTGGTCGGCTGCGCGGCGATTTGAAATCAGGTAAGACGGAATGGCTAGCAGGCGGTCTGGCGTTGTTTGGTGGCTTTTACCTGATTTATAACAGTTTGACGGAAACGTTTGTGCTGTATTTTTTGCTGGGGGCGTTATTCTTAGCTTGCGCGTTTGAGGAATTGACACCGGGGCTAGGCTTTTGGCGCGGGGCAGTGTTGGGTGTTTTGGCGGCTTTGATGCATTTGACACGCGCCGATGGCTTGCTGTGGCTTGTGGCAGGTGCGGCGGTGTTGATTTGGCAAGGTCGGGGATGGAGATTGCGCTTGCTTGGGGTAGTGGGGCTGTTGCTGGTTTATGGTTTGGTGATGTCGCCTTGGATGGGGCGCAACCTGGCTTATTATGGTCGTTTGATGGCACCGGGGGGGATGCGTACTCTGTGGTTGACGGATTACAATCAGACTTATGTGTATCCGGCAAGTGTGTTGACGTTGCAACATTGGTTGGATTCGGGGTGGCGGGCGATTGTGTCGGCGCGTTGGTGGGCATTGCAAATGAATCTCAAGACGACATTAGGGGTGCAGGGGAGTGTTTTTTTGTTGCCGTTGATGGTGGTAGGGCTGTGGAGGCAGCGCCGCAAGGCTTGGGCGCAATTTGTGGCGGTGATGTGGTTAATGACCCTGGCTGTGATGACTGTGGTTTTTCCATTTGCGGGTGCGCGTGGCGGTTTTTTTCATTCGGGGGCGGCGTTGCAAGCCTGTTTATGGGCGGTGGTGCCGCAAGGGCTAGAACAGACATTGGCTTGGGTCAGTCGGCGGCGCGGTTGGAGCAGAAAGCAAGCTGGGCGCGTCTTTTCCGTAGGATTGGTGGGGTTAGCCTTTGTTTTTAGTGTCTTGGTAGTCAATCAGCAAGTGGTTGGAGTGGGATTGGAAGGGGTGGATTGGGAACGGAGTTGGAAAGCGCACGCGGCACTGCGTGAGGTAGAGGCGCCAATGGATGCTGTTTTCATGGTGAATAATCCGCCTGGGTTTTACGCAGTGACTGGACGGCCTGCAATTGTAATACCGGATGGAGATGTGGTGACCGTTATGGCAGTTGCGCGACAGTATCGGGCGACTTATTTGGTGTTGGATCAAAATGCGCCTGCTGGGTTGCGGGATTTGTATCGGGAGCCGCGCGACGAGGGTGGTTTAATGTATTGGAAGACGATAGCGGGGCAGCACATATTCAAGATCGTGCTGAGGGAGCCATAAAAAACTGCCCGATCTGTGTTGAGATCGGGCAGAGGGGAGCTTGTGCTTAGCGCCTAGACGCCGAGCGGTTTTTGCTGAACGGGGCTGACAGTTTCAAATGGGTCGTAGGCGGCAGCCATTTCGTGACGGAATTGTTGGGTGTAGAGTTGATAGTATTTGCCACGCAAGCGGAGTAATTCGGCGTGAGTGCCGATTTCTGCAATCCGACCATCTTCGATGACCAAAATGCGATCGGCGCGCTTGATGGTGGAAAGACGGTGGGCAATGATGAAACTTGTGCGTCCATTCATCAGTGTTTCCATGCCGCGCTGGATAAGAGCTTCGGTGAGGGTGTCTACCGAGCTGGTGGCTTCGTCCATGATGAAAACTTCTGGGCGGGCGAGAATGGCGCGTGCTAGACTGATGAGTTGTTTTTGGCCAGTCGAGAGCAGATTACCTCCTTCGCCAACGGGTTCATCATAGCCTTTTTCGAGCTTTTGAATGAAGTCGTGGGCGCCGGCCATTTGAGCTGCCTGTTCAATTTCGCTGTCTGTTGCATCCATGCGTCCGTAACGAATGTTCTCGCGCACGGTACCAGAGAAGAGGTGTGGGGTTTGCAGGACAACGCCAATGCGAGATTGAATGGCGTGCATGGAAAGTTGCGTGTAGTCACGTCCGCCAATACGAATGACCCCAGTTGTTGGTTCATAGAAACGGCATAACAAGTTGACAATGGTGGTTTTGCCACCTCCTGTAGGGCCGACGATGGCAATCGTTTCACCTTGTTTTACATACAGGCTGAAATCGTGAAGGACTTCTTTGGTGTCGTCTTTGTAGGTGAAGCTGACGTGTTCAAATTCGATGTCGCCTTGAATGGTGCCGGGGTCCACCGCGTTGGGCCGATCACTGATATCGGGTTGCGAGTCAACCAGAGAGAAGATGCGTTCGGCAGAAGCAATGGCGTGTTGGATTTCAGCGAACACGCGCGCCAGGTCTTGGATTGGCCACATCATGAAGGTGACGTAGGACACAAACGCGGTGATGCCACCGACAGTCAAAGTGCCTGTTTGGGCTTGCAAGCCGCCATACCAGATGATGCTGCCAACAGCTGCGGCGCTGATGAGTTGCACAGAGGGCAAGAAAAGGGCACTCAGCCAGGCAGCGCGATAGGAGGCGCGATACATTTCATTTGTCAATGTGTTAAACTCACTCAGGTTGCCTTCTTCGCGCCCGAGGGCTTTAACAACACGCACGCCAGTGATGTTTTCGTTGAAAGCACCGACAATTTTTGAGTTGGTTTTGCGTACCGCGCGATATTGTGAGACAATTCGTTTGCGGAACTCAACGGCAACGATGAAGAGGATGGGCAGTGTAAAAAAGACAATCAGCGCCAGTCTCCAGTTGATGTAGATCATGAACCCCATGGCGGTGATAATGTTCATCACCGCCCAGGTGGAGTCAAGCAATCCCCAGGTAACCAGGTCGGCGACGCGGTCTGTGTCGGAGGTGACGCGAGCCATGATCCAGCCAACGGGGGTGCGGCTGTAGTAGGATAGAGAGAGCTGCTGAAGGTGATTAAAGAGCGCGCGCCGCATATCGTAGCGCACACGTTCGCCCAGCACACCCACCAGGTAAATGAAAATGAATACGCCAATTGCTTGAACGATGGTGAGCAAGCCGTATTCGGTGAGGATGTTGATCAGCACGGGGGCGTTTCGGGCAACGATGCCTTCGTCAATGATGCGCTTGCTCAGGTAGGTAAACAACGAATCAAGACTGGAGACGCCCATGATTGTAATGACAAACCCCAGCACCCATTTCCAATGAGGTGTAATCAGCCCGACAATGCGGCGGAAGGTTTGCCCATTAAATTTACTTTGAAACTCTTCTTCTTCAAAATATTCAGTTGACACTGGAGATCTCCTTTTCCAGTTCGACCTCAATGCGGGTTTGGATTTCGTAGATGTCACGATAGATGCCGGGGCGGGAAACGAGGTCTGCATGTTGTCCGCTTTGAACAATGCGTCCATGATCAAGGACCAGGATCAGGTCGGCATTCATGATGCTTTGGATGCGATGCGCAATGATGAAGGTTGTGCGATTGTTCATCAAATTTTGGAGGGCCTGACGGATTTCGGCCTCAGTTTCGGTGTCTACGGCACTGGTTGAGTCATCCAAAATGAGGATGCGTGGGTTCTTGAGCAGAGTGCGGGCAATTGCTACGCGTTGCTTTTGTCCGCCGGAGAGTGTGACGCCTTTTTCGCCAACCAGGGTGTGATAGCCATCGGGAAAACTGAGGATGCCTTCATGAATGGCGGCGGCCCGGGCTGCCTGCTCTATTTCTGCATCAGTGACGGCGTGTGTGACACCATAGGCGATGTTTTCGCGAATAGAGCGGGAGAAGAGGAATGGTTCTTGCTCTACAATGCCGATTTGTTGACGCAGGTAACGACGCGGGTAGCGGTTTAGTTCGATGCCATCTAAGAAGATGTGCCCGGCGGTGTATTCATAGAAGCGAGGCAAGAGATTGACCAGGGTTGTTTTGCCGGAGCCGGTTGAGCCAAGCAAGGCAATCACCTGGCCGGGACGGGCTTCAAAGGTAATGTCTTGCAGTACGGGGGTTTCTGCATCAGCATACGTGAAGCCAACGTTTTCAAAGCGGATGTGACCTTGCGGCTCGGTTTGCGGTGTGTAACTGCCTTCATCGAGTGGTTCGCGGGTTTGTTTGATGATTTCCATGACGCGACTATAGGAAACCATGCCTGTGGAAAGCTGAACAATGATGCGCCCCAGGTTTCGCATGGGGAAGATGATCCATACGATGAGGCCGGCGTAGGCTAGATAGGTACCAACGGTGATTTCGCCGTTAATGGCCATCAGTGCTCCGGTTAGATACCCAATCAGCATTTGCAGTCCACACAATGTGTCGGAGATGGGCCAAAACAAGGAATGCATCTTCAGCAGGCGTTTGCCGCGTAGATACTTTTCCCAGTTGTTTTGTTCAAATTTGTTGATTTCGTATTGCTGTCTGGCAAAGGCTTTGACAACCCGCACACCAGTCAGGTTTTCCTGGAGCGTGGTTGAAAGCGTCGCTTCTTGTTCCTGATAGGACTCATAAGCTTTTGAGACACGACGGAAGAAGAAAAGCGAGACGGCAACAATGAGCGGCAGGATGACAATGGAGATGAAAGCCAGCCGGACATTGAGGTTGAGCAAAGCGGCGAAATTAATTGCAAACAGCAAGATGATGCGACCTATGCCAATGGCTTGATCGGCGTAGAAGCGACGCACGGCATCTACATCGGAGGTGGAGCGTTGAATTAATTCACCCGTTTGATTTTCATCATGATAGGTGAATGGGAGCTTTTGGATGTGATCAAAGATGTAGTTGCGCAGGCGGCGCGCAATGCCTTCCGCAGTTTGGGCTGCAAGCGTGCCGCTGAGGAAGGTAAAACCGCTTTCGGTGAGCGCCAACAAGACGAAGCCGATGGCAATGAGGGTGAGGGAAATGCTGGCAGTTTGTGAGACAAAGTAATTGTCCACAAAGTAACGCAAGAGCATATACGTCAGCGTTTTGGCGACCGCTGCAATTCCCAGGCTGATGGTGGCTGTGATATACTTGATGCGATAGCCTGTCATCATGCGCCAAAGGCCAACCAGGCGGTTAGGGCTAATGGCGCGTTGCAGGTCGTATCCCATGGCAGGAGAAGATGTAGTCAAGGTGTGACTCCTGAAGAGGATGGGAACAACGAGGTCGGAGAATTCGGTCTGGAAAGACCGCCGGAAGAATTCCGGTTGTTGCGCTATGCTGAAAGGTCAGGATGGCGCGCCAGTACAAACGATACAAAGCTGGGCCCGCAAATGCCGCAAGACTCAAAATTATAACATGCTTTTTCTGAAAAGTTGTCAAGGAGTTTTAAAAATATGAAAAAGAATTTGTTTTGGGCGGTTTTATTAGCCTTGTTTTGGATGGGATTGGATTGGGGAATGCTGTCTTGTTTGCCTTTGTTCGGTCTTTCTTATGGCCCTGTGCTGCCCACCTGGATTGTATTCACATTTTTTCGTGCGATGACGATGGCAATTTGGTTGTTGCTCTCATCAGGACGATTGGTGAGTCGGCGCAGTACGCAGAAACTTGGTTGGCAAGGTCCGGTATGGGTGCAGGTTTTGTTGAGCGTTTTGGTGGTATATGGCTTTTATATCGAGCCATTTCAGCTTACTGTTGGACGGGTGACAGTTGAAACAGACCGATTGCCGGCTGGGCAGCGGTTGCGGGTGGTTCATCTTTCAGATTTGCACATGGAATGGATTACCCCGCGTGAGCGGGCTTTAATCCCATTGGTAAATTCTTTACAACCTGATGTGATTGTGTGGACGGGGGATTATTTCAATCTCTCATTTTTGGCAGATCCGCTAACATGGCAGCACACGCGGCAGATTTTGGAACAATTGCAAGCGCCATTGGGGGTATATGCGGTGAATGGCTCGGTAGAAGAAGTTGAACAAGAAAAACGTTTGTTCGCGGGGATGAAGGGCGTCCGTGTGTTGGATGATGAAGCGGTGAGCCTGGATGTGGGCGGACGAAAGCTTTGGATTGTGGGGGTGAGCGATGTATCAAGACCGCGCGACCGTGAAGAATTGGGTGTGTTGACCGCCAATTTGCCGGCAGATGACTTCCGGCTGTTGTTATATCATTCACCGGATTTAATGGACTTGGCTGTTGCCCAGGATGTTGATTTGTATCTAGCTGGACACACGCATGGCGGGCAGGTGCGATTGCCTTTATATGGCGCGTTGGTGACTTTTTCCGATTTTGGGAAACGCTATGAAATGGGGTTGTATCATGAACAAAATACCACCCTGTATGTGACGCGTGGTTTGGGTATGGAAGGCTCCGCAGCGCCGCGCGTACGCTTTTTGGCCCCACCGGAGGTAGTGGTGATTGAACTTGTTGGAACGGGCCGCTGATGCAATTAGCTGGAAAGGCGTTGCTTTTCAAGGGCAAAAATGCGCCTTAAGATGGCCACGCTGCAGGCGTAGGTTGAATCCATGCCCATGTACGATAGCGTGCCTGCTCCAAGGTTTTTGCCTTTGCTGAGTGGTGTGTCGGAAGCATAATGAAGGATGCCAATATCAAATGGAACGCCATACAGATTAACGATTTCATTGACTGGGTGACGCTTGGGGCGGTACATTTCGTAAATTGCAGAAAGGTAGGGCCCGCCTTCCATTTCAATATCCGTGTATCCTTCGCGGTAAATGACATCCATAATGCGTGCATTTTGCAAAAAGGTGCCCAGTACACTAACAGCTTTTTGATTGTCGAGAACTGTGCCGTAAATCAAATAGGGAGCAACATCTGCGGCAGAGAAAGCATTTTGGAACAGGTAGGTGTTTTGTGAATGTTCGTCTTGAACGACGTTCGGGATCATAACATCGCCGCGCACACCGTTCAGGGTCGCTGCTTTGCCCATGATATACACGCCCAGGATGGGGCTAGCATGTTCCGCTACTTTGGCAAGGATGTTGTAGGCGCCCAATCCTAGAGGGTAATCAATGTTGAGAATGAGGGCATTGCTGTTTCGCAGAAAATCCATGTCTGCTTGCGACCATGGTTTGACGCGAGAATCAAGAGCTGAGGGATCGAGACGGTTTAGTTCGATGATTTGTGCATCAACGTCAAAGGAATGTTCGCTGACGATGTGTGTGATGCCGTGTTGTTGCTCATCCAGTTGTTGAGCTTGATTAAGGTGCGCACCAAATTCGCTTTGTTGCAGTTTCTTGAGGACGTAATACAGGAAATTTTCGCGGCTTGAGCTGGTTTGCCCGGATTGGATGGCTTGCCATTCGTCGCGCAGGCGCACATTTTTGGGGCGGTTGAGGAATTCCTCGATAGCGCTTTGCTGTTTGATGGCAAAACCGGTTAATAAGTTGGTGATGCTGTGTGTGTTGCTTGAAATGAAATAAACAGGGCGAGTGAGTAATTGAGGAGCAGCATGTTCAATGTGATCCCACCAGAGACGAGTGGCGCGCCAATATTCACTGAGCGAACCGCTGAGCAAACGTATGCCAAAAGAGCAGCGTTGATCATGAATGCGCAACAAATAGTTTTGGGCATTCCACCCATTTTCCTGACCTGGAAGCGGGGAAGATGCCCACACATTCCATAGTCGTTCCAGATCTTCTTCTGGAAGTTGTAAGATTTCTGCTAGATCATCGAATGTGCCGGGAAGGTTTTCCAGAATATCAAAGAGACGGTCATGTGAGCAACGGTTGAGCAAGGTATGGATTTTGTTCCATTCGATTTGAAAAGCAGTCAGAACGGGAATCACGTCTTCAATGTCGGAACGGCTGGCAATGTAACTTGCAAGTGTTTTTTCGCCATCATAAAAGCATCGCCGACGACGGGCGCGGGCGCTGACAGGCTGCCAATTCTCAATGCCTTCATAACCATGACGAAGAAAGACGTCTGAGCTTTGCCCTAAAAGCACGGTTTGCACCTGAGGGATGCAATCGGGCAAGCGCAACATGCTATAGATAAATGCAGAAACATCAGGCGTTTCGCCGCGTGCTCCTGGATGGAGGAGCGAATTGGTTGCCGTGTGCACTTCTTCCAGAGTGCGAATTTGTACTTCAGTTGTTGAGCGCAACAATGAGTAGATGGTGCGCAAATAAAGTTCAATCTCTTCCGATGCGGTGCTTGGAACGGTTCTTTCCATAAAATTGTTAGCGCAGTAACTCCTCGGCTTTGGTGTAGGCATCCAGGGCTTCTTGAAGCAGATTGTTGCGAGCATAGGCATCGCCGAGGCTTTGCCAGATGTTGATATCAATTGGATATCGGTACAAAGCATCGCGCAGGTCGTGAATGACTTCTTCAAGCAGTTTGCCGTCGTCAATCAGTTGATTGTAAAGCGGAATCGCTGTATCCAGGTCGCCGTTGTACATGGCGCGTTGAGCTACTTCAAGAACGGCATTGGGATCTTCGAGAGTGGTGGCTGGCAATGGCTGCTCCAAGGATGGAATTGGAATAGAGACTGGGGTAGGAGTGACCGGCGTGGCCGCTACTTCTTCAATGATCCAGGCTGTTTCCTGTTCGGCGTGTGTTTCTGCGTCTTGGGCATTTAATCCAGTTAACCAGCTCTCGTCGGCAATTGGAGCTGTAGGCGCGGGTTCTTCTGGGCTTCGTGACCATTCGGGTGGCAGGGTGATGTCAACAGGTTCTTCCTCAGCTTGAGCTCCAGCCTTGATCCATTCGGGAATTTCTGGTTCGGCAGCTTTTTCTTCTGTGCTGGGTGCGGCGTATTTGTCTGCTTGAATCATTGGCTCGTCAATGGATGCAGCTGGTGTTGGCTCAATGCGGGGGGTGGGCTGTGTGGGAATATCAACCCCTGTGTTAATAGTTTGTGCAGCTTGAGGCATGTTGGGTTCTGTGTCTTCACCAATGCCAGAAAGCCATTCGGGAACTGGAATGACAGGCTCATTTGCGGGTGTTTCAGCAACTGGCTCAGCTGCAGGCTGCTCGGCAACTGGCTCTGGGATGACGGGCGCTTCAGGGGCTTCGATTGGGGCTTCAACGGGTGCCTGAGCAACCGGTTCGGGTGC
>ENA-UOYA01000659-UOYA01000659.1-activated-sludge-metagenome-genome-assembly--contig:-NODE-659-length-41411-cov-31.523987_pt1 | contig 41411 bp, 35 predicted proteins | sample MGYA00238163_ERZ764804 | MGnify/ENA primary metagenome ERZ764804 (study PRJEB28919, sample SAMN05720223) | activated sludge metagenome | isolation source: Anaerobic digester | place: Hong Kong...
ATTGCCTGGGTGAACGAGACGCCCGTCATCAGCCGCATTGATGGCGTGCTGCGCGGCCTCATCCACCCCGGCCTGCATCTGCCTGCCCACATCAAAATTGCCGACGTAGACCCACGCGCCGATCCAAGCTATTGTCACACAGTTTCTGACAAGGCGCTTGCCATTGGCGGCGGCGTGCTAGAAGCCATCCTACAAAGCCTGCATTGACCCCTAAAACAACCAGGGACACGCGCAAACAGCGTGTCCCTGGTGTTGTTTGTATAGTGAAAATATCCGGCTTAGAAGCCCTCTAGCTTTGAAAAATCGGCCACACCCTCAGCCAAAGCCGCCACACGCTGCAACAACCCCAAGCGATTGGCGCGCACTTCGGCTTGCTCTGCCATCACCAACACTGCCTCAAAGAAACGGTTGATAACTGGCATCAGCGGCAAAAACACCGCAAAGAAATCCTCCACCGAGCCCGCACGGCGCGCCGTTGTTTCCGCTGTTTGCAACGCACGCAACAGCTCTGCCTCAACCGGCTCGACCAGGAATTGCTGCTGAACGGTGAAGCGCTGTGTCTGATCTCGGGTGATACGCACACAGCGCGCATATGCCGGCAGAATCGTTGTCCAATCGGGCCGGGCAATCCAACCGGTGAGGGCGTGAACTGCACGGGCCACCCCAGCCGGGTTGTGTGCCTGCGCAGCCAGAACCGCCGCCACCACATCGTAACGCGCCCCTTGCTCCAGCAGATAATTTTGTAACCGTCCGGCGATGAACTCCAAACAGGCCGCCTGACTTTCTGCCGTTGCCGCAATCGGCAAACCAGCTGCAGCCAATTCCAGGCCAGCGCGCAAGTCAAAGTCCAAATCCCAGCCGATCAGCAATTGAACCAGCCCCAAAGCCGCGCGCCGTTGTGCAAACGGATCTTTGGCGCCGCTAGGTGCCAGGCCCGCCGCAAATAGCCCAGCCAACGAATCAAGCCGGTCGGCCACGCCAAGCAACAGTCCTGCCCGCCCGTGCGGCAACGCATCCCCGGCAAAGCGCGGCAGGTAATGTTCAGCGATGGCCTGCGCCACTGCCTGACTCTCCCCACTGTGTAGCGCATAAAAGCGGCCCATCACGCCTTGCAGCGAGGTCATCTCCACCACCATGTGCGTCACCAGGTCGGCTTTGCATAAATGGGCTGCTCGTTGTGCCACTTCCAGCTCCGCCCCGGCAACGCCCAACCGTTCGGCCAGTTGCGGCACAAGCCGTTCAATGCGCTGTGTCTTATCCAACATGGAACCCAGCTTGAATTGGAAGGTCAACGTGCCCAGACGCGGCAAGAAGTCTTCCAGTTTGTGCTGCAAATCTTCCTGAATGAAGAAATCCGCATCCGCAAAGCGTGCCCGCACAACCTGTTCATTCCCATCGGCCACCACATCCAAAAACCGGTCGTCGCCGTTGCGCACCACCACAAAATGCGGGCGCAGGCTGCCATCCGCAGCAAAGACCGGGAAGTAGCGCTGATGTTTCTTCATCACCGAAACAAGCACTTCCGCCGGCAGGCGCAAATGCGCTTCATCGAATGAACCGGTCAGCGCCTGCGGTGCTTCCACCAGGTTGTTGACCTCATCCAGCAAGCCCTCATCCAATTGTTGCGGGTCACCACCTGCAGCAACAATCTGCTGCCGCACCTGCTCAGCAATCGCCGCCCGACGCTCCGACGGGTCGAGCAACACGCCCTGAGCGCGCAGCGCCTCAAAATAGGCCTGTGGCGAAGTAACCGCGATCACATCCGGCTCATAAAACCGTCGGCTACGCGTTTGAGCAGCGGCCTGCAAACCAGCATACCGGAAGGGTAAGACCGTCTCTCCCAGCAAGGCCAGCAACCAACGAATCGGGCGCGAGAACGCCACCCCACTGCTGTTCCAACGCATGGCCTTATCAAAGCGCAGCCCCGCCACCAGGCCCGGCAACGCTTCTAGCAGCACCTCAGCAGCCGGACGGCCCTGCTCATGCAATACCGCCGCCACATAACGCCCGCCATCCATTTCCACCACCTGCAGTGCATCGGTGGCAACGCCCTTGCCGCGCGCAAAGCCCTCAGCAGCCTTGGTTGGGCGCCCCTCCGCGTCAAAGGCGCGCTCTGCCGGCGGTCCCTTGACAACGACCGTGCGGTCCGGCTGCGCTGCGGCAACCGCTTCCACCCAAACAACCAGGCGGCGCGGTGTGCCAAAAATGTGCACCGGGCCATGTTCCAGGCGCAGCTCATCCAACAACGTCGGCACGCGCCCACGTAACTGCGTCAAGGCCGCTTCCAGGTCGGCAAAGGGCATCTCTTCCACACCAATCTCCAGCAACCAATCTGCCGCCGCACCCGTTGCCCCCGTCACCACCGCTGCCGCAGCATTCGCTTCTGCGGCAGGCGTCAGCCAGGGGAAACCCATCTCCTGACGCTGTGCCACATAAGCCTCTGCCACCCGCCGCGACAAATCGCGCATCTGCGAGAACAGCTGCTGTCGTTCCGTCACACCCACCGCACCGCGCGTATCCAAAATATTGAAGGTATGTGAACACTTCAGCACGTAATCGTGCGCCGGCAAGACCAACCCCTGCGCCAAAGCCGCTTCTGCCTCCGCCTGAAACAGCTGATACATCTGCCGCAGCCGCTCTACGTCTGCAATCTCAAAGTAATACTTGCTGTGCTCAAATTCGCCTTGCAAGTTCACATCGCCATAGGTGCGCTGCGGGCTCCAACGCAGGTCGCGAAAATTGCGCACGCGTTGCAACGTCATGGCGATTCGTTCCAGGCCATAGGTAATCTCAACCGACACCGGCTCCAGCGCCATGCCACCCGCCTGCTGGAAGTAGGTAAACTGCGTGATTTCTTGCCCATCCAACCACACTTCCCAACCCAGGCCCCAGGCACCCAAAGCAGGCGATTCCCAATTATCCTCAACGAAGCGAATATCGTGCTGTGCCGGGTCAATGCCCAGGGCCATCAGTGAGCGCAGGTAACGTTCCTGCGGGTCGCCCGGGTCAGGCTTGAGAATCACTTGAAATTGATAGTGTTGCTGCAAACGATTGGGGTTCTGCCCATACCGACCGTCATCCGGGCGCACCGAAGGCTCAACATACGCCACATTCCACGGCTCTGGGCCCAACACGCGCAAAATTGTGGCCGGGTTCATCGTCCCAGCACCCACCTGCGAATAATAAGGCTGCCAGATCAAACAACCTTGCTCAGCCCAAAAACGCTGCAAGGTAAAGATGATGGATTGGAAATCAAGCGGTTGACTCATGCAAACTCCAAACAAACAGGCTAGGGATTGATGTTAACACATCAACAGAACGGTGTGATTATACCATTTTTATCCCCAACGCTCTCAAAAGCCTATCTTCTCATCCTGTATCATTTAAAGTTATAATATCCGTATGAAACGCTTGCTTTGCCTGTTTTGTTTGTTAGCGTTGACATTCCTGACCACACCACAGCTACAAGCCCATGCCCAAGATGACATTACCCCCGAACGGATCATCAATGCCTACAACGCCATGCGCACCGCCCGCGGTCTGCGCCCACTGATTGTAGACCCCATTCTGATGCAAACCGCTCAAGAAACAGCAGACCTGATGGCGCTGTATCACATGACCGACCACATCGGCAATGTGCGCGGGCGGGTGATGGCCGCCGGTTATGGCAACGGTCAACCCGCCTGGGCCACCGAAAACTTTGCCATTGGCCCCATGTCGTTCGACTTTTTGCTGCAAGTGTGGTCGGATGATGCCCACATGATCCCGGCGGTCAACCCCAACTATCGTCACGTTGGCGCTGGCATCGCTGAATACAACGGCTCCGTCTACTACATCTTGCACGCCGCCTACACCGTAGATGGCGACTACGTCGCTCCCACCGCCCCTGCAGCCACACAAGACCCCAACGCCATGGCCACCTTGTGGGTCTCGCAAATCATTTACCCCGTTCAAACCAGCACCCCGCCCGCCGCCGGCGAAGCCTGGATGCACACTGTTCGCTCAGGTCAGTCCCTGTGGAGCATCGCCCTGGCATATGACACCCACATCGCCGATATTGCCCGGCTGAACAATATTTCACTCGAAAACCCGGTCATTTATAGCGGGCAAAAGCTCTTACTGCCCACGCCCATTGTGCCATGGGATACGCCGACCGCCGCCCCCACCCAAGCAGACGAATTGCCAACCCCCACGGCAAGCCCGTTGCCCCCCACGCCGCGCCCCACCGCCACAGCCACCCTGTTTCTGCCCAGCCCCACCCCGCTGCCCGCCCCAGCGCGCCCTGCTGCCAGCTTCCCGTTTGGCACCGTCATTGCCAGCATTGCCGGGCTTGGATTGCTACTAATCCTGATTGGGTTGCGGGCACGCCGCTAAACCCCATTCGCCCATCCAGGCGACCCCCAAAGCCATCTGTGGAGACTCCTTTGAAACGAATACAACTCTTGCCTGGCCTGTTTGTGTTGGTTTTGGTATCCCTGGCCTGCCAACGTAGCCTGCCCAAGGCCAACCCACTGCCACCGCTCAACACCCTGCCCCCCACCCTCCCCAGCACCACGCCAACACCCCTGCCCAGCCCCACAGTCACACCAACACCCCTGCCGAGCCCCACCGCTACCGAAACGCCTCAGCCCAGCCCCACCGCCACCGAAACTCCCTTACCCAGCCCCACAGTCGAAATCGGCGAGACACTCGTCGGCGCCGGTGATATTGCCATCTGCGGCTTATCGTTCGATGATCAAACCGCCGCCCTGCTCGAGTCCATCCCCGGCACAATTTTCACCACGGGCGACAATTCCAACGAAGATGGCACGCTGGAACAGTACGAAACCTGCTTTGGCCCCAACTGGGGGCGCTTCAAAGAGCGCATGCGCCCCGCCCCCGGCAACCATGACCTGAAAGGCGGCATGGATTATTACACCTATTTTGGGGAACAGGCTGGCCCTGCCGGTCAGGGCTACTATAGTTATGACCTTGGCAGCTGGCACATTTTATCCCTGAACAGCATCTGTCTATATGACAACAGCTGTGGCCCCGGCAGCCCACAATATGACTGGCTGATGAACGACCTCGCCACCCACCCCAACCAATGCAGCCTGGCCTATTGGCACCACCCGTTCTTTTCTTCCGGCGTGCATGGCAACAACCCAGAAATTCAACCGCTATGGCAACTGCTACACATTGGCGGGGTTGAAATCGTCTTGAATGGTCACGATCATCACTATGAACGCTTTGCCCCACAAGATGCCTTTGCACAGCGCGATGAAGAACGCGGCATTCGTCAATTCATTGTTGGCACCGGCGGTGCTTTTTTGCGCTCCCTGCCATCAGAACGTGCCATCAACAGCGAATTGGCGCTGGACGATCACTATGGCGTGCTGCGCCTTACGCTCTATCAGGGGCGCTACGAATGGGCGTTTGTGGATATCAATGGGCAAATTTTGGATAGCGGTCAGGGCAGCTGTCACCCCTGAGGATCATCTACCCCATCCGCCTGATACACATGGCGCACTTCGCGCAAAAAGCGCGGCGTGTTCAGCCCGCGCTCCAGCAAATAAGATAGATAGCGCCCTAATAATGCTTCCATCTCGGCGCGCACCCCTTCGGGCAGCCCGGCTTTTTCCACCACCGCCCAGGTGCTGCGCTGCAAATGGCGCAAATATTTAAGCGTCGGCAACGAAACCGGCAAGGCCCCCGCCTGAACGCCACACCCAGGACAAAGCACCCCGCCCTGGGCCGCAGAGAAGAACTGATCTTGCGGCTGAATCAGCGCCCCACACTGCACACATTGTGATAATTCCGGACGAAAGCCCAGCAAATCGAGCAGTTGCAAATCATAATAGCGCACGGCCACCAATGGATCCGGCTGATGCGCCACACGGCTGAGCGTTTCAACCAACAGACGATACAACAAACGGTTTTCGCCCTCTTCATAGGTAAACCGGTCAAGCAATTCAATGACATAGGCAGCATAGCCGGTGCGCAGCAAATCAGCGCCAATCGGCAAATAGGCATCCACCGTTTCGGCCTGAGTGACAATCCAAATCTCGCGCCCACGGCTGAGCAAAAGCGTCGAACGGGTAAACGGCTGCAAATGCCCCGCCTTGCGCGAACGCATCCGCCGCGCCCCTTTTGCCAGCACACGCAGCTTGCCCACCTCGCGCGTGTACACGGTCAGCAAGCGATCCGCCTCCCCCCAATCGCTGTGTCGCAAAACAACCGCCTCCACCCGCAAACTGCGCGGCAACTCAGGCATCGCAGCCTACCCCGGCTCTGAATGCAGGTGCTGCGGCGTAAAAGCGCCTGGCAACAGCTGCGCCACGCTTGTTTCCAGCAGCAATTGACCATCGCCATTGGCAAGCAGCACAATCGTTTCCAGGCCAAACTCGGCCAACACCTGCCGGCACGAACCACAGGGCGAACCGCCATTGGCTGTCACCACAGCCACCGCAACAAATTCGCGCTCCCCTTCCGAAACTGCCTTGAACACGGCCACGCGCTCAGCACAAATTCCATCCGGGTAGGCGGCATTCTCAATGTTCACGCCGTCATACACCTTGCCTGAATGGGTTAACAACGCTGCCCCAACCGCATAATGCGAATAGGGCGCATAGGCCCAGCGGCGGGCCTCCAAAGCGGTTTGCACCAACTCGTGACGCATCTCATCCGTCAACTGCATGGCTCTCTCCTTGTTCTGTTTCCTCATTGTGTGATTTGCGCACAGCGCGCACGCGCCGAATGCGGCGCTCGGTCACAACTTCCATCGTCAGCAGCCAATCTTCAAGGGTCAATTGCTCGCCTTCCACCGGCACACGCCCCAACTGACTGTAGATATAGCCGCCCAACGTATCCGACAGGTCGCGCGTCAAATGTACCCCCAAAGCCGCGTTCACATCCTCAATATCCAGACGGCCATGCAACAAAAATTCCTCGTCACCGACCTGCTGCAAGAGCAATTCTTCGCTCTGATCATACTCATCGCGAATTTCGCCAACGATTTCTTCAACAATGTCTTCCATTGTCACCAACCCAGCCATGCCGCCATATTCATCCACGACCACCACCATGTGAAAACGCCGTGCCTGCATCTCGCGCAACAGGTCATCCACCTTTTTGGATTCTGGCACAAAGAAAGCCGGGCGCAGCAACGAGCGTAAGGATGGCGTCGCCTCGCCCCCCCAGCGCGTCTTCAGCAAATCTTTGGCATACAGCAAGCCAATGACGTTATCAATTTCATCTTCATACACCGGCAAGCGCGAATGCCCCGACTGAATGACGATTTGTGCCGCCTCTTCTAACGACATTTGCACGTCCAAAGCCACCACATCCATGCGCGGCACCATAATTTCGCGGCACAACGTATCGCCAAACTGGAAAATCGAGTAAATCATCTGCCGCTCTTCTTTTTCCAGCCCGCCCTGCGGCGTCTCTTGTTCGACCCAATTCTTCAGCTCATCTTCGGTCACGTTGCCCATGTCGCGCTCCAGCGACAGCGAAGCGCCCAACACCGCCATGAAAATCGAAGTCAGGGGACGCAGCAGGCCATCCAGCACCATGGCCAGGCCTGTCAGGCGCAGCGCCACCTGCTCCGGAGCGCGCAACACCCAGCGCTCCACGGTAAATTCACACAACATCAGCCCAAAACCGCCCAGCAACAAAACCAGGCCCACCAGCCAGGGTTGCCAGCCGCTTCCATTCACCAGCCACCCTGTCAGCCCCACCAACGCCCCCAACAGCAAATGCACCCCCGCCAGCAACAAACGCAAGGTCACGCGCAAATGCGGACGCTCCAGCAAGTGCAGCGTTCGATCCACTGCGCGCGGGCTCATCAGGCGCAGATCCATCAACTGCATCACTTTTGCGTTCACCAGCCCAGAGCGCAGCGCGGTGAACAACAAATCCAGCCCAATCACCAGGGCCAACACAGCCCAAAGCCAGAGATTACTCACTGCCCTCTTTCCTGCGCTTTAATGGACGGGCCGGAACACCGACCACCACCTCGCCAGGCGGCACATCATGCGTCACCACCGCACCCGCCCCTGTGCGCGCCCCATCGCCGAGCGTCACCGGCGCCACCAACATCGTATCACTGCCAATGAATACATCGGCCCCCACCGTCGTAGCATGTTTGTGTTGGCCATCATAATTGCAGGTAATCGTCCCTGCACCGATGTTGACGTTTTCGCCGATTGTGGCGTTGCCGATGTAAGAGAAGTGCCCCATCTTGACCCCAGGTGCAAGGTATGAATCTTTGACTTCGCCAAAATTGCCCATGTGCACGCCGCGGCCCAAATGCGCCCCCTTGCGCAAATGACAAAACGGGCCCATCGAAACACCATCTTCAACAATGGCCGACTCAGCCACAGAAGCCAACAAGCGACAATCATTGCCCACCGTCACATCTTCCAGGATGGTGTTAGGGCCAATTTCGCAATTGCTGCCGATCACCGTACGACCGCGCAGATAGGTGTTGGGGTAAATGACCGTGTCATTGCCAATTTGCACCTCGGGGCCGATGTAGGTACTACCCGGGTCTATCAGCGTCACCCCGGCCAGCATCCAACGTTGGTTGATGCGCTGCCGCAAGACGGCTTCCGCCTCGGCCAGATGGACGCGATTGTTGATGCCAATTGCCTCGGTTGGGTCATCGGTGCGAATCGCCTGCACTTTTAAGCCATCGCGCACGGCAATTTCAACCACATCGGTCAAATAATATTCCCCCTTAGGCGAAACCTGAATGCGGTGCAGTGCAGACCAAAGCCAATCCTCGCGAAAACAATACACACTGGCATTCAGCTCACGAATGGCGCGCTGCTGCGGGGTTGCCACCGCATCCTCAACGATGGCAAGCACACGCCCATCTTCGGCGCGCACCACCCGACCAAACCCATGCGGGTCAGGCAGTTCCACCGTCAGCATCGTCATCACCGCGTCGCTGTTTTGCTGCGCCGCCACAAGCCGGGCAATCGTTTCCGGCTTCAACAACGGCATATCGGCATAAGTCACCAAAACCGCCTCAGCCCGACCACGCACCAATCCTTCCGCTGCCAACACGGCGTGCCCTGTGCCAAGTTGTTGTTCCTGCACCGCAAACTCGGCCACATCCCCCACCGCGCGGCGCACCGCTTCCTCGCCATGCCCCACCACCACAACCGGGCGCTGCGTGCTAACCGGCTGCACGGCTTCCAAGGCGTGCATCACCAGGGGTTTGCCAGCCAACAAATGCAACATCTTGGGCAAAGCCGATTTCATGCGGGTGCCGTGCCCGGCGGCCAAAAGGATTGCTCTTACATCCATTCAAAACTCCTTAAGAATAAAAACTCAAGGCATCAAGCCATTCAGAAGAAAACAGGGGGGCTTTCTTCTCAACGCTTGATGCCTCGGCTAAAAAATGGAATTTCATAACACGTCGTGCGTAGCTGGGGCACCTGGATTCGAACCAAGATCCACAGATCCAAAGTCTGGTGTGCTGCCGTTGCACCATGCCCCAAATTGCATGGCCGATTTTAACACAAATCAGGCAGATTGGCAACCAAATGGCCCAAATGTAAGCCAATTGATTTTCTTGTCCGCCAAGACACTGAGCATTAGCCTTGCTCATCATCAGCAGCCGGTGCCAAACCCAACTGCACGGCCTGTTCGTAAGTCAACACATCCGCATTGGTGACCATGCCCTTTTTGGATTGCACCGCATCTTCCCAAAACGAATCGGGGTCGGCATCTTTCACCGGCGCAGTGCCCGCGGCAAGCAAAGCCGCCAGGGCCTCAGCTGCCGCCGGGTCTTCCGGTGGCAGCGCAGGAGCAGCGGGCGCTTGTGCTGCACCGTCGCTGCCAAAAGCTGCCAAAGCATCCAACAGACCGGTCTCATCCGTCACCGCGTCAGCTCCGCCGAGCATCAGCACCAATTCCTGACGCACAAAGCGCGCCTCTTCCACCGCAACCGCCAGGCGCAAAATGCTGCGTCCGGAGGGCAACATCAATACCAACACAAATTGCGCCACCGGCAGAATGAGCACATCATAGGCTACCCCCTGCAAAGCAATCAATTCCTGCCGCGAGACGCCCATCAGCGCCGAAATTTGCCCACTGCCATTCACCGCCGCCAAAATGGTGCTGGCCCAATTCTGCTCAAAGTTAAGCATCGGGAATTCGCCCACACCGGCGGCGACAATGCCCTCCGAATCCAACAAAGCCACGGCCAGGGCACCCGCCTCGATCTGCAATTTTTCCAGTGTTTGCATCAACTGCGGCGGCAGGGGCTTCTTTTCAGGCACAGCGGGCAAAGGTTCAGCCGTGAGCAATGGTTGCGTGGATGGCTCAGGTTGCTCCGCTGAGGTTGGTTGTGCAACTTCGGGTTCTACCGAAGCGACCCCCATTCCCAACACCTTCTGCACCAATTCAACCAACAAGGGCATATCCAATGGCTTGGCAAGAAACGCCTCCGCCCCCAGTTCTTGGGCCTGTTTGCGATTGCGCTCATCTTGCATCCCGCTCATCATGATCAATGGCAAATCGGGATAACGCTTGCGCAGTTTGCGCGCCATCTCAAAACCAGTCATGCCGGGCAGCCGCACGTCCGAAATCACCAGGTCAAAGGCGTGTTTGCCCGTCTCCAAAATGGCTTCTTCTGCTGAACGCATATGCGTTACCATCAAGTCAGGGTCAAGACCCGTAAAGGTCATCACCAACAAGCGCCCCAACTCCATTGAGTCTTCAACAATCAAAATCCGTTTCTTTGCCATAAAACCATTATATCCCTGTTTTTGATTCGAGCAGCTCAATTCAGATCAAAAGCAAGGTGCGGCTGCCCTGGCTGCCACCTGGCAAGGCCGGAGCGGCCGCACCCAACATCTCAACGCCCCCGTCGTCTCATTCGTCGCGCCGCGGGCGGGCATAATAGGCCGCACCCACAATGCCCAACAACAACCCGGCCACTGTGCAACCAAAAGAAAAGAAGTTGATGAAAAAGGTCGAGCGAATGACCTGCATCACCATCAGCCAGGGCAATACAGCGCCAATCAGCACCAGCACAAAGCCAATCACCAAAATCCAACGGGGGTCTTTTCGGATGAGCATCATTTTTTATCGTATAACCAACACGCCACAAAGTGGCCCGGCTCGGTTTCAATATCCACCGGGTCCTTCACGTCGCACACACCTTTGATCATGTGTGGGCAGCGCGGATGGAAATGACAGCCGCTGGGCGGCTTGACCAGGCTGGGCGGCTCACCCGGCGGCACATCGCGCATCACCAACGCGTTGTTGGCATCCGGGTCCGAGGTTGCCGAAAGCAACGCCAGCGTATACGGGTGCTGCGGATTTTCGATCAGGCGGTCCACCGGTGATTTTTCTACCAGCTGCCCGGCATACATGACAAAGATGCGTTCTGAGAAGTAGCGTACCGTTGAAAGGTCATGCGTGATGTAAATCACGGCCAGGTTGTAGCGCTGCTGCAAATTGCGCAGCAGCTTGAGGATCTCAACCCGCACCGAGGCATCCAACATCGAAACCGGCTCATCGGCCACCAACAACTTGGGGCCAAGCAGCATCGAGCGGGCAATCACCACACGCTGCTGTTGACCGCCGCTGAGCATGTGCGGGAACTTGCCCAGGTAATCGCTCTGCGGGAAGAGTTTCACCTCTTCCATCGCCTTGAGGATGCGCTCTTCACGCTCTGTCGCGCTCTTGACGCCGTTGATAATCAGCGGCTCTTCCAAAATGCGCTTGACCGTCATGAAAGGCGCCAGCGCCCCATAGGGGTCTTGCTGCACATAGCCAACCTGCGAACGATACCAGCGAATCGCCGCGCGGCTTTCTTTGGCCAGGTTCCTATCCTGAAACCAGATCTCGCCTTGCGTTGGTTTATACAGCGAAAGGATCGCCTTCATCAGGCTCGACTTGCCGCAGCCGCTTTCGCCGACCACTGCAATCGCCTCGCCCTCATGCAGGTCAAATTTCACGCCATCCACTGCGCGCACATAGCCAGCATGGCCCAACCCAAAACGGCGTAGTTCAAACCACACCCGCAGATCTCGCACCGATAGCAACACCGGCCGAGTATCTGTGTTTTCATTGGCAATCACTTGATCCGTCATGCTTTGCTCTCCTCTCCTCACGCAGTATATAACCAGCACTTCACCAACCGTCCGTCTTTATTGACCGTTGGCGGTTCCTCTTTGCACTTATCAAACACCTTGGGGCAGCGTTCAGCAAAGCGGCAACCCGTAGGAGGATTGAGCAAACTAGGCGGCTGACCAGTGATAAATTCCAGGTCTTGCTTGCCACGCAGCCGCGGCACACTGGCCATCAATTTTTGCGAATAGGGGTGCAATGGTGAAGCAAAGAAATGGAAGGCGTCATTCACTTCCACAATTTGCCCTGCATACATCACCGCCACCTCATCCGCCAATTCACTGGATGTCGCAATATCATGTGTGATGAGGATGAAGCTCGTGCCGAGGCTCTTCTTGATCTGCTTCAGTACATTCATGATGTTGGCCTGTGTCAGCACGTCCAACGCCGAAGTTGGTTCGTCCAGCACGATCAGTTTGGGTGAGGTAATCAGCGACATGGCAATCGCCACACGCTGCCGCATGCCACCGCTCAATTCAAACGCATACCGGCCAATGAAATCCTCCGGCACACCCACATATTGGAACATCTTGCGCACCAGGCCCATGGCTTCCGACTTCTTGATGCCCATATGAATCAGCGCCGGTTCCGCCACCTGATCGCCGACCTTCAGCACCGGGTTGAGCGCATTCATAGCCGCCTGCGGCACCATCGAAATCTGCGCCCAACGCACATTCTGACGGTACTCCTCATCGCTCAGCCCCATCAGCTCATTGCCATCCAGATAAAGCTTGCCCGAATAGGCCGCCACATTGCGCGGCAGCAAGCGCATCATCGCCTTGGCCATTGAACTCTTGCCGCACCCAGATTCGCCCAGGATGACCATTGAGCGCCCAAAATCCAGGTCAAGGTCAATTCCATCCACAGCCTGCACCGGCCCACGCGTGGTGCGGAAATGCAACAACAACTTTTCGATATGCAGTAATTTTTGATTCTGTGCCATGGCTTACAGCTCCCGTAATCTGGGGTTGAAGATGCGATCGAGTGCAAACCCAACCAATGCAAATGCCAGGCCGGTAAAGATCAGCAAAATAGCCGGTTCCAACACCCAGTAATATTGACCCTGGTACAGCGCACCGTTCGTCTGTGCATCGTTGATGATCTTGCCCCACGTCGGCAAAACCGGATCACCCAAGCCCAACAGGGACAGCGATGCTTCCAAGAAGACAAAGGACGGGATCAACACCACCAATTGCGGGATGATGAGCGGAATGATGCGCGGAATGAGATAATTGAAGATGATGCGAACATCGCTCGCACCATAGGAGCGGGCTGCTTCAATGTAGGGCGACTCTTTGATCTGCATGAAAACTGCCCGATATGTTTTGATGCCGGAGCCAAAGATGCTCAGCAAAATCGTCGCCCCTAAAATGACGGCGATACTGCGTGAGTAAAACGTACTGATCATAATCAGAATCGGCAAGAAGGGCAACATCATGTTCACTTCGGTAATGCGTTGGATGATGTCATCCACAATCCCACCGAACCAGGTCGCCACGCCCGAAATGGCCATCGTCGTCACGGTCGTGCCAAGCGCGGCCAACAGGCCGAATGCCAATGCAACCGGCGTGCCCCACAACAACGCCACGCCCAAGTCACGGCGGCGATGATCCGTACCCGCCCAGCCAGCCAGGTTGCCATACAGCACCACCTCAGCATCAATATTGTTATCCTTCTCAAACGTGAAGCCCTCAATCTTCAATTGATAGGCACCCTTGAGCGGAACTGGATTTTCCTTGGTGGCATTGGGATCATTAAAGAAACCCTTGTCAGCCGTCAACCCACCCAAGCGGCGCGTCAGACGGTCATCCTGCATCGGGCGATAAGTTTGTGTAGCCTTGATCGAGAAATCAGCCACGCGCAATTCGCGTCCATCCGGCGTCAACAGTGTAATCGAAAGATGCGGCTGCTTCTCAGTAAACGTTGAGTTAAAGAAAAACGCCATATCTTTCGGGAATTCGTCGGCTTCATATTCAAACGGCATCACAATCTCAAACCGATTGTAGCCGCTCGAATCCACCGTCACCGTCTTCAGTTCCGGCTCCTCGATCGTGCTGAGGAAGATCGTCTCTGATTTCTTGGTCACCGTAAACCAGTTCACCCACAGCGGAGCAGCCGTCTTAGGATTCTTGTACCAGATGTCTTCCCCGCCTCGCCACAAGCGTAATGCTTCTTGATAGGGAATGGCAATCACCGTGTAAATGGAAAGGATGACCAAGGCGATGATAATCACCAAGCCAGCAATCGCCGAGGGGTAACGGGCAAGCTCGCGTAAATTATTCTTCAGCATTTTCATGATTTTGCCCCTTCTCCAATCTTCACCCGTGGGTCAACCATGGCATAAATAAAGTCCAGCAAGAAGACTGTTATAGCAAGCAAATAAGCAAAAATCACGGTCGAAGCCACAATGACCGCGGTATCATACAAGCCCACCGCCTGGAACAACACCCGCCCCAGCCCCGGCCAGTTGAAGACCGTCTCAAAAATTGGGGCGCCAGACCACAAGCCAATTAAGGTCAGTGCAAAGCTAGTGATGATGGTCGGCAAAGTTGGTCGCAACACATAACGGCGCTCAATATCTCGCGAGGTCAGGCCTTTGGCCTTGGCCATTTCAACATAATCTTCGCTGGAATAAATCAGGAAGAAAGTACGCCAGCTGAACACGCTCAGGAACACCTGACTAACCGTAATCGCCATTACAGGCAAAATCATATGGCGTAGCATGCTGAGGAAATATTGCAAGCGATCATCCGGCGGCGGTGCATCTACCATGCCGCCAAATGGCAGCCATTTCAACAACGCTGAGAAAATCAGGATCAGGAAGATGCCATAAAACCAACCTGGAGCAGCCGAAGTAGGCGCCAGTGCAACCACCAATTTATCCAGGAAGCTTCCATATCGTCGCGACAAAAACAACGCCAGGAACAGCTCAGCAAAGAACAGGATTAACCCAGTGCTTCCAAACAGCACCAACGTGCTGGGCAGACGCTCCAGAATAATCAAGTTCACCTGCCGAGAGCCCGAATCGCTTGACATGCTCTTGGCACGCCCCAAGTTTAACGTCATGGCACCCTTCAGGAACGAGATACTGCGCACCATGAACGGCTGATTCAACCCCGCCTTCTTCTCTTCCAGGGCAATCAAGCCTTCCATTTGCTTGGCACGCGCATCTGCGGGCAGGTTTTTCAGCACCGGGTCATTCATAATGCGCAACGAAACCGCTTCACGGATTTCACCGCGCCGAATTTCATCTACATACCCGCCCATATTTGCAATCAAGATCGTCAGGTATACCCCAACCGTAACCGTAATCAACAGGGTAACCAACCTGACCACCGTATACCGCCCGATGCGTTCAAACGCGCTTTGACCGCTCTTCTTTTTCTTAGGCGGAGTCTGCGCAGTAGACGCAGGAACTTTGGGTTCTTCGCTCATGGTACTTTGGCTCTCCGGGGAAATAAGATAGAAATCTGATAGGGGCATTGCTGCCCCTATCAGATCATACCAACTCAAACCAACTTACGGGGCAACCGTCACGAACTCGAAGGTGCCGAAGGACGGGGCGCTGACCAACAAAGGCGCAACCGCAACTTCGATCTTGTTCGAGCCCGCTTCCAGGCCCTTGGTCACATCCGCGCTGAGGACGATCTGATACTGACCATCAGACACCGCAGTCGCATCTGCCGTCGCAACCAGTTCGTTCTTGGCATTGAAGAGCAAGAACTTGACCTGACCAAGCTCAGCCGTCGGATAGGGTTCGTCCTTGAAGGTGACGAAGACATCGAAGGTCGCTTCCTTGCCAATCGTCACGGAGCCGGGGCCATCCACTTCCACCGTCGCCAGCTTGGGCTCGCCAAAGCCAGACCACTTGTCAGCCGAATCAGGATAATCGGCGTAGCGGTCGAGGGTCAGCGTGCCTTCCACCGGGAAGACTTTGTTGAGGAAGAAGGGGCCGGAGCCAACCCAGAAGTGCCCCTGGATGGCGTACCAATTGGCCAGGTTGTTCCAGCGGGCGGTCGCCTCTTCGGGCGTCACGTAGGCGCTCATCGTCGCGGCGAAGGGGATGTAGTTATCGGCCTTGGCGCCCGTGATCGGTTTCTCGGCGCCTTCTTCAGTGCCGTTCAAGTACTTCTTGAGGATCTCGAGGCTTGGGCCACTGACGAAGCTGGTCCACTCAATTTCCTTTTCGGTTGCCTTGTCGGAGCTGAAGGCCAATTCGCCGTTCAGTTCAGGCAGCATGCCCAGGGCGATGGTGTGCCACGGGCCGGGGCCATAGGTGTACTGAGGCCACCAGGTGGTAACGGTCAATTCCGCATCCAACTGATACAGATCATCGTAGGTCTCGATGACCAATGGCTGCGTGGAAACGATCTTGACGCCCTTGAAGTGCGCCATGAAGGCAGCCAAGCTCTCAGCCGCCGCAGCATCGTACATTGGGCTTTCTTCCTTACCGAAATCGAAGGTGGTGATCATGCCCATGACGAAGTCGCCAACCGAGATGTTGCTGCCATCGTGCCACTTGATGTTGTACAGGTCAGCCGGATAGTAAACGGTGACCTTGGTCTTCGCAGTCGGCAGGTCAGCGCCATACTTTTCGCTGGCGGTGATGAACTTCTGATTGACCGGATCCCAATCAACCCAGGCATCACCCGGAACCTTGATTTCCTTTTCAAATTTCAGATCAACCCAATCCAACGTCTTGGTGATGGGCAGGCCTTCTTCAGCCACAACTTCGGCCTTTTCAATGCGCTGCGGGCGCACCAAACCGGTGTAGGGGTCATAGATAGCGCCCCAATCGCTGGTGGCGCGAATCGGCATCGAGTCATAGATCCAGTTGCTACCAGCAACCGGGTTCCAGGGATCAACCAACAAACCAGGCTGAGCAATGCGAATCGTGCCGCCGATTTGATCCTTGAAGCGAACGGTGAAGGGCCACAGCTGAGCGCCGGAAATCGAGCCAGCCAGGTCATAGGTCACCTCTGCCTTGTTGCTCAACGGAGCGAAGCTCACCTGATCAACCAACCAAACGCGCACAGAATCCTGCAATGCCAATTCCATCGCCTTGCGGAAGTAGCCATCGCGCTCTTCCATGGTCTTGAAATCGTTGTTGCGCAGCTTCAGAGCCAGATCATCGAATTCAGGCGTCGGGGTATAGGCCTGATGCAGGGGGATCGGGTAATCGCGCGGGGTGTAGAAGAAGCTGAAGTTGCTGCCCTGATCGCGGCTCACAGCGGTCGTGATCCAGCCGCCAGTGTAGATGTGCCACTGACCTTCCGCCGGGTCGCTCTGCACCCAGATGGGGGAAGCTTCCGAGCGGGTCTTGTATTGGCGATCCACGGTGAAGCCGATCGTCTCGAGCTGATTGGCAACATAATCACCAATCGTCTTGCGTTCGTCTTCGGTGCGCATCAGGAAGACGATCGTGATGGGGGCATCTTTGTAGCTCCACTTGCCGTCCTTGAGCGTAGCGCCCATGGCGGTCATTTCGGCATCAATCACTTCCTTAGCCTTTTCAGGATTGTAGGCGTAGTAGGCTTCCAGCTTGCGCACATCGGCCACGTAGCGGGCATAATCCGGGAAGGCCGAGGTGATGGGCAGGAACTTGGGGGTCGCCAAACCAGCCAGGATTTCCTGAACGATGTAATCGCGGTCAATCAGCCAGTTCAAGGCTTCGCGAATCTTCGGGTTGCTGAACGGGTTCAGGCGGCCATCCGTGAATTCGGGGCCAACCGGGTTGAGAGTCAGTTCGTTGTAGGTACCAAACGAGGTGACATAGCTCAACGCAGCATCGCTCTTGACCGTCTCAAAGACATTGGCATCATCGCAGGTGAAGGCGTAGATATCAATTTCACCGGCCTTGATGCGGGTCACAGCAGCAACCTGCGAGCCTTCTTCAACCATGACCACACGGTCCACCCAGGCACCAGTGCGGGTGACCGGCTCGGGGGTCACTTCAACAACCTGCGTCTTGACAGTTTCGACAACCTGCGTCTGAACAACGACTTCGGTCTTAACCACTTCGACCGTTTGAACAGTGGGGGTGCACGCAGAGAGCACCATCGCTGCAACCATCAGCAGCCCCATAACAAGCATAAACTTCTTCATGTTTTCTTTCTCCTCCAACAAAGGTTGAAAAATAAGGTGAATCGAACCAACGAACACAAACCGTATCTCTTTCGAGTAAGGGCATCACCTCCTTATAGTTTCGCAGCTAGGGAGTAAGAACCACGATATTGCCCTATATACACAGGGCTATGCTCTCAGCCCGTTTTAAGACTGACTGAAGGTTACTATAGCATAATCCAAAAACATTGTCAAGAAAAATTCTATCCGCTTCAGGGGGTACAAACAGCACCTGTTTGCCATGCTTCCAGGCTCCAAAACTCACTTCGCCCACTCACGTCCATCACAAAGCCACACAAATCAGGCCGCGAAACATTTATTCGGGGGCGAAAATAAAGCGGCAGTGAGGGCAATCCCTGCACATAGCGCTCCTGCACCGCGGCATTCAGCGCCGCATAATCCGCATCTTCCGGCACCGAAAGGCGCGCCGCCCGACAAGCAGCATCATACGCCGGGTCCGCATACCCAACCAGATTGCCACCACCCAGCCAGTCATTTTGCGCCGCGGGAATCTGCCCGCTTTCATATAAAGAGCAAGGCGCCACCCGTCCCAGTGACCACGAAAACTGCGCCAGCTCAAACGCCCGTCCAAACAGAGGCCCTTCGGGCCCAGCAGCATACAGTTGCCCCGGTGAAACCGGCAGCACATTCACCTTAATGCCACACTGCGCCAACGAAAGCGCCACAAACATTGCAGCCCGCTCCGAACGCCCCCCCGCCGGAGTTAGATAGCTGACCTCAAAGGGCGTGCCGTTTGGCACGTTCTTCACCCCCACCGCCAGGCGCGGCGTGTTCACATCGCCATCGCTCTCTTTCCAACCGATCTCTTCCAGTAGCTTTGTCGCCGCAACCGGGTCATAGGGCCAGGCCTGCAACTCCGCATCATACAGCGGCTGCCCCTGCGCATAAAAGCCCACCGGAACCTCGGCCAAACCGCCAAAAAGCGTCTTGCTCAGCCCCTGACGATCCACGCATTGCGCAATCGCCTGACGCGTGCGCACATCGCCGAAATAATCGGGCCGGTCACTGCCCGCCAACACAGTGCCATCATCATAACTGCTGGGACGAATGCCAAAATGCAGCATCTCCATCTCCGGCCCCTGCCCAACCCACAGCGCCAATTCCTTGTTCTTTTGCCCATTGAGCAAACGCTCAATTTCACTTTCCAGGTCTACGGACTGATCCAACATATCACATTCGCCGTTCAGCAGTGCCGCAAGGCCATTATCCGGCTGCGTCCCCAAAAAGCGGTATACCAACGTGTCGAAATGCGGCAATCCTTCGGCAGCGCGGAAATAATATGGGTTGGCCTGCAAGGTAATGTGATCCCCCGCTGTCCACTCCACAATCTGATACGGCCCCCAGCCTAACGGGCGGCGGGTTGCCTCCTCTGCGCTGAGCAACTGCTCTGCTGTGGAACTTCCATAAACATGCTGTGGCAACGGAATCCAAAAAGCTTCTGCAAAGCGCGCACTGCGATAGCCCGGCTTGCCCACCCATTGCACCGTGCGCTCATCCAAGGCCGTATACGTCAGCGTGCGATCCACCAGGCGCTTGTTGACCGGTGTTGCCGGGTCAGCCGAAAGCCGAAAAGAATAAACCGAATCGGCAGAAGTCAACGGCTTGCCATCCGCCCATTTCAGATTGGGCAACAAGCGAAAGGTCAGCGTGAGAGCATCCATCTGCACAGTTGCTTTGCCATCCCAAGCAAGCGCGCACTCCGGACTGATGCAACCGCTTGGCAAATAGCGCACCCCCTCAGCCAACACGCTCAGGTTGCCTTCCGCATCCACAATCTCATCGCCCGGTTCAACCGTCACCGGCGCATATACAGCGTCGCCATCCGCCAGCGCGGGCAGCTTTTCCAGAATCACCGGCTGCGACTGCCCATTACGCGTATCAATTGGCCCATCATAAATCGCCTCCAACACAGCCCACATACTGCGCGCCGCGCTCTGATACAGATACAACGTCTGCGGCTCCTCGCCCAGGCAAATCGTCAACACGCGCGGCAAGGGCGTCGCCGTCGGGCTTGGTCGCGGCGTTGCCGTAGGCGGCAAGGGTGTGGGTGGCACAACCGCTGTTGCCGAGGGCTGAAGCCCCGTCTGACACCCCATCATCAACACAACCAAAAGCAAAAAAATCAAAGGCAAGCGTTTGAAAGACATACGCCAAACTCCCATTCACAAAAGTTGTACCGCATTATAACATTGCCAGGCACAAAAACAGCCGACCTCTTGCTGGTCGGCTGTTGGATCGGTGCACAAAAGCGACTTACGAGCCCTGCAAGCGCGGGTCAAGCGCATCGCGCAAGCCATCGCCCAAGAAAGTGAAGGCCAACACCACCAGCGAAACACAGCTTGCCGGGGCCAACAACAGCCAGGGCTGCGTGCGGATAGCCTGCTGCCCTTGCAGCATCAAATCGCCCCAACTGGTGATGAAAACTGGCAAGTCATTCGGGTTGGTCGGTGGGCGCAACCCCAGCCCCAAATAGCCCAAAATCGCCTCGGTAATGATCATCCCCGGGATGGTCAACGCAGCAATGATGATGATCGGGCCAAGCGAATTGGGCAGAATGTGTTTGAACATAATCCGTCCATCCGAAGCGCCAATGCAGCGCGCCGCTTCAACAAATTCCTTCTCCTTCAGCGAAAGCACCTGCCCGCGCACCACGCGCGCCAGACCAACCCAGTTGACCAACGCCAGGGCAAAGAACAGCAAAAACAGCCCGTTCATCAACTGCCCAATGGGGGTGTCGCGCAGCGCAATCGTAATAATGATGAAGAACAGCAAATCGGGAAAGGCAAACACAACATCGGTAATGCGCATCAACAAGTTGTCAATCCACCCACCACGGTAACCTGCCAACATGCCAATCACCGTACCGATGATCAAAATCACCATTGTCGGCAAAAAGCCAACCGCCATTGAAACGCGCGCCCCATAAATCGTGCGCGACAACACATCGCGGCCCAAGGTGTCGGTGCCAAACAAAAATTGTGCTTCACCTGATTTGCCATTGTAATCTTTGACCCAGGCGGCGGGTAAATAGCCCTTGCCCGAATTCATCTGCAACGGATTGTGCGGCGATAGAACATCCGCAAAGATCGCAATCAACAAGAACAGCACAATCACCACAAAACCAGCCACTGCCGCCTTATTGCGCAGCAAACGATAAAACGCATCCACCAACAAATCCCGCTTGGGCTGTGCAGCAACATCCAGGCTAGCAATTTTCGTCTTGTCTTGATCTGAAAGCTTCATCTGATTCATAGCAATCCTCTAATCCGTCAAACGAATGCGCGGGTCTAAAAAGCCGTACATAATATCCACGCTCAAATTCGCCAGCGCCACCAGCAACGCATAGACCAGGGTCGTGCCCATAATCATCGAATAGTCACGCTGACCAATTGCCGTCACGTAGGCCCGGCCCATGCCAGGAAAGCCAAAGATACTTTCAATAATGAAGGAACCGGTCACCAAGCCCGCCAGGGCTGGCCCGAGAATTGTCACAACCGGGATTAGAGCATTCTTGATCATGTGTCGAATCACGACCACGCGCTCTGCCAGGCCTTTCGAGCGTGCTGTGCGCACATAGTCTTGCCGCACCACCTCCAACATGGAAGCACGGGTCATGCGCGCCGTGCGGGCCATGGTGCCAAAGCCCAACACCACCGCCGGCAAGATCCACACATCCACCTGATCCCAACTATTGGGGACAATGCTGACCCACCCCAAGCCGCTCGCAAAGATCAAAATTAACAACAAAGCAATGACAAAGTTTGGCACCGAAATGCCAATTGTCACGATGAACAAACTGAGGTAATCAATCCAGGTATTCTGCTTCAGCGCAGCAATAATTCCTGCCGGAATGCCAACAACAATGGCAAACAGCAATGCATACACGCCCAAACGCAATGAATAGCCAAACTTGCTATACCAGAATGGCTTATCTTCGGGCGGGGCAAACAAATAATGTTGAATGGTCAACCCCTTCATGCGGTAAGAAATACCCAAATTGCCACACACCGCCCCACACACAAATTGCCCCTTTGAGTTTTTTCCACCAAACACATAGCTGGTGAACTGCATCAAAATCGGCTTATCCAGTCCATAATATTCTGAAAGCAATTTCTGTGTTTTGGCATCTACCTGACGAGCCGTTGTATCACGATCCCAAGGGCCGCCGGGCGCAGCGTGCATGAGGAAAAAAGTGATCGTTGCTACGACAAACAGAACTGGGATGAGCCACAAAAAGCGCCGAATTAAGAAGGTGGACATCGTGTATTCCTTGGCATGAGAGTGGACTGGAGGCCGGGGTCGGCCAAAGCTTACCGGCCTCCAGTCAAAACAGACGGACTTACTGACTACTTTTCAATGGTGATTGACAACGGGTCAATGTCACCCGGCCAGCCGGCATCCATTGGGGTCAGCTTGGCGCCCTTGATCCAGGGCTTCATCAGGTAGCTATTGACATTGTTGACCATCATGATCACAGCCGCATCGCCCACCAACAGCTTCTGGGCTTTCATGTAGAGCTCGGCACGCTTTTGGGGATCCAGCGTCTTGTCAGCTTCTTGCATCAGCGCATCCATCTCAGGATTGCTGTAGGCATAGCGCTGTGCAAAGGACGAGGTCGTCATCCAGTAGACAGACAGCCAGTTCTGAGGATCGGGGTAGTCCGCGCACCAGCCGAGGTAGAAGACCTGCGGCAAGGTTTCCAGGCTCTTGGTCAGAGCGGTGTAAGCCGTTGGCTCAACCGGATCCAATTTGATCTTGACGCCCAAATTGGTCGTCCACTGATTCGCCAACCACTCAAAGCGAGCCTTGTTGCGGGCCGTGCCAGAGAAGGTCAGGGTGATTTCGGGCAGAGCTTCGAAGCTGCCATAGGTCGATTCGGCAATCGTGGCTTTGGCCTTTTCCAGGTCATAGGCCCAGCGATCTTCGGTCTCGTCATAGCCCGGGAAGCCCTTGGGGATCCAGGTCAGGGTCGGCGAGCCGAGGCCCTTGAGGATGTCGGTCACCCAAGCCTCACGATTGGTGCCATACGAGAAGGCCTCGCGCACTTTCGGATCATCAAACGGCGGCTTGTTCTTGTTCATGTAGAAGGCAAAGGTGCAGGAACCAGGGTAGATGTTGGCCTGCTTGCTCAGTTCGGGATCCGACTGAACCGTAGACAGGTCTTCCGCACCCAAACCGACCACATCGAACTCGTTGTTCTTGTAGGCTTCGAAGGCCACAGCACCTTCGGTGATGTAGCGGAATTCGATGTCATACTTGGCCACGCCGCGCCAGTAATTGGGGTTCGGCGTGTAGTAAGAGCGCACAAATGGTTCCAACGTCTTGACAACGAAGGGGCCATTGCCAATATGATACTTGGAGCTCAGCCACCAGATATCGCCACCTTCCTCAATCAGTTCCTGCTTGGCGGGGAAGGTCACCCACAAGGACATGACCGTGTGGAAGTAAGGCGCAGGGTTCTTGAGCTGAATATCGAGGATGAGGCAGTCGGGGTTCTCATAGTCGCCATCGCAGATGTTGCCGGCGGTATCTTTGGCATGAAGACCAACACCTTCGGCAGTCCCAGTACCCTCACGCCATTCAGCAGCGCCGACAATTTCATCGGTGATGCTGGCATATTCACCCAGAGTTTCAGGGTTGATATTACGCATGATGGAATATTGGAAGCGAGCGGCATTCAACAGGCTGCCATCCGAGTACTTCAGATCCTTGCGCAGGGTGAAGGTCAGGTTCGTCGCATCGGCATTGTATTCCCACTTCTCAGCCGCGCCAGGCACGGTTTGCAGGTTCTCATCCAGGCGAGTGAGGCCTTCATAGATGAGCTTGAGGTGAGCAATTTCGTTGACGAAGGACGACTTCTGCGGGTCAATCACATCCGGGAAGGTGCCCAGATTGACGCGCAGCACAGGAGTCGCAGCCGGTTCGGGCTTGGCAGCTTCGGGCGTGGCGGTGATGACAACCGTTTGACCTTCTTTTTCGACCACAACGGTCTTGACAACCTCAACCGTTGCAGGGGTCGGGGTGGCGCAAGAAGCCAACACCATGCTGGCGAGCACCAAAACCACAATCAGAGCAAACACTTTGTTACGCATTAACTTCTCCTCCAACAAAAGTTTCAAATCTTACACGAACGACGACCTGGAGAGCGACTCCACACCCGGCACGCTCAGCCTCACCTCCTTTCGGGGGAAGAATGGTTAGGTCACGCTTTGACCATATGACAAGCCACAAAATGTTCTGTTCCTACCTCGCGCCAGGCTGGACGTTCCTGAGCGCAGATATCTGCTGCCAACGGACAGCGCGTGCGGAACCGACAGCCCGAGGGCGGGTTGATCGGCGAGGGAATTTCACCTTGCAAAATTTGGCGGCGGCGCTTTTCTTCTGCCACCGGGTCGGGAATCGGCACTGCCGAGAGCAAAGCCTGCGTATAGGGATGCAACGCATTGGTATACAATTCATCTCGGTCAGCCAATTCCACCATCACGCCCAAATACATCACCGCAATCCGGTTGCTGATATGGCGCACCATCGAAAGGTCATGGGCAATGAACAAATACGTCAGGCCAAATTGTCCTTGCAGGTCCTCCAGCAAATTGACCACCTGCGCCTGAATGGAAACATCCAGGGCCGAAATGGGCTCATCGCAGACAATCAACGCCGGCTGCAATGCCAAAGCACGCGCCACACCCACACGTTGCCGTTGTCCGCCCGAGAACTCATGCGGGTAGCGGTTGGCATACGCAGGGTTCAACCCCACCAGTGCCAACAATTCTTCCACCCGATTTTCGGCCTCTTTCTTGGTCATGATGCCGTGCACAATCAGCGGCTCGCCGATGATTTCTCCCACCGTCATGCGCGGATTCAGGCTCGCATAGGGGTCTTGGAAGATCATCTGCATTCGGCGGCGCATATGACGCAGCTCTTCGCCCTTCATCCGCACCAGGTCTTTACCTTCAAATTCCACCACGCCCGCCGTCGGTCGGTGCAGCTGCAAGATGGCACGCCCGGTTGTAGACTTGCCACAACCGCTTTCACCAACCAGCCCCAGCGTTTCCCCGCGATAGACGTTAAAGGTAAGCCCATCCACGGCCTTAACTGCCCCCACCTGTCTGCGCACCAAAGATCCCTTCACAATCGGGAAATGTTTGACCAGTCCTTCAACCTTGAGCAATACTTCTTTCGTCATGCGCGCATCCTCCCAGTGGCCGTATCCACCCAACAGGCCGCAAAGTGATCTGGCCCAACCTGCATCAGGGGCGGGTTTTCTTGCATACAGCGCTCCACCTTGTACACGCAGCGCGGCGCAAATGGGCAAAGCGTCGGCTTCTGATACAAAACAGGCGGCAATCCTTCAATAGAAATCAGGCGGCGGCGCTCCCTTTGATCCACACGCGGCAGGCTGCCCAACAGACCAATCGTGTAAGGGTGCTGCGGATTGGCATATAGCGGCTTGACCTGCGCCGTCTCAATCACATAGCCTGCATACATCACATTCACGCGCTCCGCCAACCCGGCCACAATGCCCAGGTCGTGCGTAATCCAGATGATGGCCATGCCCAACTCATCGCGCAGCCGCTTCACCAAATCCACAATCTGCGCCTGAATGGTCACATCCAAAGCGGTTGTCGGTTCATCCGCAATCAAAATTTGCGGATTGCACGTCAACGCCATGGCAATCATCACGCGTTGCCGCATTCCACCCGAAAACTGATGCGGGTAGTCGTTGAGGCGCTCTTTGGCATTGGGAATGCCCACCAGGCTCAGCATCTCAGCAACCCGAGCATAGGCCTGCTTCCGGCTCATGCCCATATGCGTTTCCAATGGCTCGGCCACTTGTCGGCCAATGGTTAACACCGGGTTGAAGGAGGTCATCGGATCCTGAAAGATCATCGCAATCTGCGCCCCACGCACCTGACGCATCTCCTCATTGCTCATCTTCAACAGATCCTTACCCTGATACATTGCCGTTCCGGCCGTCACCTTGCCCGGCGGCATGGGGATGAGGCGCAGCATAGACATCACGGTCACGCTCTTGCCGCAGCCGCTCTCACCGACAATACCCAACGTCTCGCCCTCCTTGAGAGAAAAAGACACACCGTTCACTGCGTGAACAATGCCCTCTCGGGTGCGAAACTGGGTTTCGAGGCCTTGCACATTCAGTAAATCTGCCATGCAATTTTGCCCTTCTGTTAAAAAAATCGTTTGAGGTGGAATTAAGAACGATTATAATACAATTACAACGAAATGAGTATACTCTGAAAATTTACAAGCGTCAAACCACAAAAGACATTCATCCACCAAAACGGGAAGAAAATACTGTTTTTGGCAGAGTATACTTCAACCATTCTCATCGGCTGTAGAGGTTGTCCATGCACATCAAACCCACCCTAAGTCACTTACAAAAGCTGGGTTGCGACTACGCTTTTTACTACCGCGCCGAAGGTCAGCCCCCTGCCTATTGGGCAACCCGTGAGCGCTTCCCCTCCGCCTCGATCATCAAAGTGCCCATCTTGTTGGCCTGGGTGCACCTGGAACGCAGCGGTCAGGTTTCGCGCCACGAACTGTGCAACCTGGATGAAGAGCCACAAGTCCAGGGGGCGGGCTTTTCGTGGCTCATGGCGGCCCGGCAATTGCCCTATCAGGATGTGCTGCTGATGATGATTGCCCTCTCCGACAACCTTTGCACCAACCTGGTGCTGCGCCGCATTGGCCTGGAACGCCTGGAGCGGGTTTTCAAAGAAGCCTTGGGGTTGCAAGGCACACAGGTGCAGCGCAAACTGATGGATTATGAGGCGCGGCAACGCGGCCTGGATAACTGGGTCAGCGCCCGTGATGCCATTCACTTCTATCAGCTCATCCATCAGCTCACCCCCGAAGAGCGCGCCTGGGTCGAGTCCGTGCTGCTTGTCAATCAGGATGACGCCCTGCTCAAACGCAACCTGCCGCGCGACACAGTAGACTTCTACCACAAGACCGGTTCCATTCCCGGCGTGCTGCACGACTGGGGCTACACCCGTCAGGCAGAGCTTTTCCTCTTCACCTGCAACGTTCAACAAGAGCCGCCCGTCTTTGACGTATTTGGCAAACTTGGCCAACTTTTGTTGCCTCAAAACTAATCAAGGTTTGGGGGCACAACCTGTTGCATCGCGCTGCTCACCGTGTTAAAATAAAGTATCATGACCCGTTGGCCCTGGGCTCTCCAGGGCCATTCAACCCCATGCATCACCCCACCGCCCGCCGAGGGAGGCGCGTTTATGTCTCGAATGATTGAAATGACGATTGATAGCGTGCGCGTCAGCCTGACCAATCAGCAGCGCATTGTCGTTTTGCGCGAAAAAAGTGTGGAGCGCTATCTGCCCATCTGGATTGGCCCCTACGAAGCAGAAGCGATCACCATTGCTCTGCAAGATATTGAGGTCGCTCGCCCACAAACCCACGACCTGCTCAAAAACCTGATCAACCGCATCGGGGCGCGTTTGTTGCGCGTTGAAATCATTGCGCTGCGCGAGGATATCTTCTATGCCAGCCTGGTCATTGAACTCAATGATCAAATCATTGAAGTAGACAGCCGCCCCTCCGATGCCTTGGCCCTGGCCGTGCGCGCCCATACGCCCATTCTGGTTGCTGAAGAAGTGCTCAGAATTGCCGGCATCGTCCCCGAACAAGACCTGCAAGCCGAGCGCCCCCGCACACAGGCACAGCCCAGCCGCCAACCCGAGGAACCTTCGCCCGAAAGCGAAGAACGCCTGTCCATCTTCGAAGACTTCCTGCAAAACCTGGAACTGGACGACCTATCGTCCGACACCCCACCTGACGACGCCCCCACACCCCCGCCCGAGTCAGATCGCTAAGCCATGTCTGACGTTTTTCCGCCCGAAGAGCCCTCTTCCTCCGTCGAATTACAGGCCCAACCCCACAGCCGTGAAGCCGAAGAAGCTGTGCTGGGCGCGGTGCTCATCAACCGCGAAAAATACTTTGAAATTGCCCAATTCCTGCGCAGCGATGATTTCTACATCGTGCGCAACCGCTGGATTTGGGAGGCCTTCGTCACCCTCAACGAAAAGCGCATCCCGATTGACTTTCTCACCGTCTGTCAAACGCTGGAGCAGCAAAACCGCCTCAGCGAAGCGGGCGGCCCAGCTTACATCACCGCCCTGATCAATCAAACCCCCACCTCGCTTCATGCTGAAGCCTATGCGCATATCGTCGAAGAAACCTCCCTGCGCCGCCGCATGTTGGCTGCCGCCAACACCCTGGCAAGCCTTGCGTATCAACGCCAACAAAGCATTGATACCATCATCGAAGAGGCCGAAAAAGCCGTCTTTGGCCTCAGTGAACGCCGCGTGCAACACGACCTGCAACCCATCCAAAGCGTGCTGAGCAATTATTACGACCGCATTGACTTGCTCTCCCAACGCGGCGAAGACATCTACGGCGTACCCACCGGCCTGATTGACCTGGACAAACTACTCGGCGGGCTGCAAAAGTCAGACCTGCTGATTGTAGCTGGGCGGCCCGGCATGGGCAAGACGGGCTTCCTGCTCTCCATCGCCAAAAACGCCGCTCAGCGCTACAAAAAGCATGTCGCCATGTTCTCGCTTGAAATGTCCAGCGAGCAGCTTGTTCAGCGCATCATCGCCCAAGAAACCGGCATTGACACCCAACGCCTGCGCACTGGCAAACTCAACGATGATGAATGGCCACTCTTCACCCATGCCATCGAAGTCCTCGGCGAAACGCAAATCTGGCTCGATGACACCCCGGCCATCAGCCCGCTGCAATTGCGCACCAAATGCCGCCGCCTGCACATGGAGCATGAGCTCGACCTGATCATCGTAGACTACCTACAGCTCATGTCCGGCGACACGCGCACCGATAACCGCGTTCAAGAAGTCTCGTATATCTCGCGCAACCTCAAAGTCCTGGCGCGCGAGCTAAATGTCCCCGTCCTGGCCGCTGCGCAACTTTCGCGCGCCGTTGAACAACGCGCCGACAAACGCCCGCAACTTTCCGACTTGCGAGAATCCGGCAGCCTGGAACAAGATGCCGATATCGTCATGTTCATCAACCGCCCCGACGCACTGGAAAAAGACAACCCTCGCCAAAACATGGCCGAAATCATCGTCGCCAAACATCGCAACGGCCCCACCCACCCCGGCATCGAGTTGGTCTTCCTCAACAACCTGGCACGCTTCGAGAATGCCGCCTCCAGCCCCGCTTCTGTTCCTGCCCCCGGTCTACGCCGCCGATGAAACAACGCCCACCCACCCCCTTTGGCGGTTTTCCGCAAAAATCATCCAGCGTCCGCATCCCAACTGCCTTCTTCACCCAATTGCTGCCCCAAATCCACGACGCGAACGAGCTAAAAGTGATCCTCTATACCTTCTGGGCACTTGAGCAGCAAGAAGGCAATGCCCCTGCCCTGCGCTGGAGCGATTACGCCCAAGATGCCCGGCTGATGAACAGCCTGGGCAAAACAGCAGAGCAAGCCGAGGCCGCCTTGCAACAGGCCTTGTTGGCCGCTGTGCAGCGCGGCGTATTGCTGCAAGGCAATCTTCAGGGACAAGACCCGCGTCAGGCAACCTTCTTCCTCAATTCCCCGCGCGGGCGCGCCGCCCTCAAAGCCTGGCAAGAACACTTTTGGCAACCCAACGAGCCCCCGCTGCCCACCCTGGCAGACGAACGCCCCAACATCTTCCAACTCTATGAAGAAAACATCGGCCCCCTCACCCCGCTGATTGCAGAGCGCTTGCGCGAGGCCGAAGAAACCTACCCCACAGCCTGGATTGAAGAAGCCATGCGCATCGCCATTGAACGCAACGTGCGCAACTGGCGTTATATCGAAGCCATCCTCACCCGATGGCAGGAGGAAGGACGCGATGGAGCCCATCGAACAAAGTCTGAAAAAGATCAACAACGCTACATCGAAGGCGAATTCGGTAAATTCGTCGAACACTGAGCCGCCCCGCCCCAACCTGCCCGGCGACCCCAACTGCCCCATCTGCGGCGGCATTGGCTTCGTGCGTCAGGACCTGCCCATCACCCACCCCGATTTTGGCCGAATGCAAATTTGCACCTGTCGTCAGGCCGAAGTGCAGCGCTCCGCTCAAACGCAACTCTACCGCTTTAGCAACCTCGAATCGCTGGCGCGCATGACCTTCGCAACCTTCCACGAACAAGGCCGCCTGGGTCTGCCCGACCAACAAGCTGAGTCACTGCGCTTCGCCTTCAACCACGCACAACAATTTGCCGCTCAATTGAATGGCTGGCTGTTGCTGATGGGCAACAACGGCTGCGGCAAAACGCACCTGGCCGCTGCCATCGCCAATCAGGTTGTTTCCTTGGGCATACCAACGCTCTTCCTCACCGTCCCCGACCTGCTCGACTGGCTGCGTTTCTCCTATCAAGCGGCGGATACTTCCTTCGAACAACGCTTTGAAGAAATTCGCAACGTGCGCCTGCTCGTCTTGGATGACTTTGGCACCCAAAACGCCACCCCCTGGGCACAAGAAAAGCTCTTCCAAATCATCAACCATCGCTACCTCAACCGCTTGCCCACCGTCCTGACCACCAACCTCAACCTGGACGAAATCGAAAACCGCATCCGCAGCCGGCTGAATGACCCGGAACTGGTCAAAGCCGTCCTCATCACCGCCCCCGATTATCGCTCCCCGGTCAACGATCAGCCCGACGAATCCATCTCCACCCTGCACCTGCTCAACGATCGCAGTTTCGGCAATTTCAGCCTGCGCGAACGAGAAGAACTGAGCGAAGAGCAAAAACGCAGCCTGGAAAAGGCCTTTCATGCCTGTCAACAATTTGCCGAAAAGCCCACCGGCTGGATCGTGTTGATGGGGCGCTACGGTTGCGGAAAAACGCACCTTGCCGCTGCCATTGGCAACTATCGCTACGGCCTGGGCGAAAAACTCGTCTTCGTTGTCGTTCCCGACTTGCTCGATCACCTGCGCGCCACCTTCAGCCCCAACAGCCCCACCTCCTACGACCGTTTGTTTGAACAGGTGCGCACAGCCCCCTTGCTGATTTTGGATGACCTCGGCACACAAAGCGCTACCCCCTGGGCACGCGAAAAGCTCTACCAAATCTTCAACTATCGCTATAACGCCCGTTTGCCCATGGTCATCACCACCGCTTCAACGTTGGATGAGATTGATGAGCGCATCCGCAGCCGCATGTTGGATGGCCGCCTTTGCAGCATCTACGCCATCCTCGCCCCAACCTATCGCGCCAGCACTGCCCCCAGCAAAAGCCGCACCCCACGCGCCAAAAAGCTATCCTGAGCTTCAGTCTTCGTCACCAAAGCGCAACCGCAAATACGATTCATAGCGCTGCGGGTCAATCTCACCTCGTTCCACAGCTGCCACCACCGCACAGCCCGGCTCGTTTTGATGGGTGCAATCGTTGAACTGACACTGAGCCACGCGCTGACGCAACTCGGGGAAGTAGCCATCCAATTCTTCTGGCTGCGTATCCCACAATGAGAGCGAGCGCAAACCAGGCAAGTCCACCACAAAGCCGCCCTCACTCAGCGGATACATCTGCCGCGCCACCGTCGTGTGCCGCCCGCGCCCGCTCCAGACGCTCGTCTCGCGCACTGCCAGGCCCAGCCCCGGCTGAACCGCATTGATCAGGCTCGACTTGCCCACGCCCGACGGCCCTGCCACCCCCGAAATCTTGCCCACCATCCGCGCCCGCAGCTCCTGAATGCCCGTGCCGGCAACGGTCGAGGTATACAACACCTCATAGCCCAACCCAGCATACGTGCCAAAAATCTGCTTTGCCACCTTGCGCCCCACCAGGTCCACCTTGTTGGCAACGATGATGGGCGGCAAGTTTTGCTTCTCGCAAATCACCAAAAAGCGATCCAACATGCGCAGGTGTGGCTCCGGATCCGCACAAGCAAACACCAGCAAAGCCTGATCGAGGTTTGCCGCCAACACTTGTTGATATTCACCGCGCGCCGAAGGAGCGCGCCGCACCAATGCGCTCGTGCGCGGTTCCACCTGTTCGATGATGCCCGTGCCTTCCGGCAGCAGGCGCACCTGAACCACATCGCCAACGCTCAGCAAATCACCCTCAGCCCGACCGCGCTTCAAGCGTCCGCGCAGTCGGCAAAACACCTTGCGCTCCCCCACCAGAACGACAAACAAGCCACTGCGGTAGCCAACCAACCGCCCACGGCACCAATCGGCCGGCCCTGCGCTGCTTGCCTGATCGCTCATGGGGCAGGCGTCTCCGATGGCTTGGGCGTACGGGTCACGTTGTATTCCGATTCCCAAGGATAGAGCGTGGAAGGTCGCCCGATGAAATACACTTCCACGATACGTCGAAAGATCGGTGCAGCAATTTCAGAACCTTCGCCAGCATTCTCGGCAATCACCACCACAGCAATATCAGGGCGATCCTTTCGTCCAGCTGCCGTATAGCCAGCAAACCAGGCATGGGGCAAATCGGGCGGGTCTTGCGCCGTGCCCGTTTTGCCATAAATGGGCACAGGGGCACCCACCAAAGCATAATAGGCCGTGCCGCGTCGGTTGGCCACCACGCTGCGCATGGCCGAACGCACCACCTGCAACGTATTTTCGGAGATCGGCAGTTGCCCGCGCACCTCGGGCTTGAAAGAAGACACCTCCACCCCGTCCGGAGTGGTAATCTTCTCAATCACCTGCGGACGATAGAGCGTGCCGCCATTGGCAATCGCAGCGATAAAATCCACCACCTGTAACGGCGTGACCAACAACGTGCTCTGCCCAATGGCCAGCTGAGCCGCTTCAAAATCCGTCGTCGGCGCAGCGATATTGCCCGCGCTTTCCGGCAGCCCCACCAAACCGGTTGGGCTGCCCAGGCCAAACCCCCGCCCCATATCTGCCAGGGCAGTGGTTGCATTCAGCCGAAACAGCTCCACACCAATGTGATAGAACCACGGATTGCAGGAGCGCATCAGTCCTTCCGGCAGGGTTAACTTTCCGCTTGCATCCACCTTCTTCTCATACGTCCAGTCGTACAGGGTCACACCCGGCAAATCAGTGAAGGCATATCCACAGTCATACACCGAGTCAGCACTAAACGCCCCTGTTTCCATCGCTGCACTCATCGTGATAATTTTGTAGATAGAACCAAGCGGATAGGTGCCTTGCGTCGCACGGTTGAGCAGCCGATTGCGATTCGGGTCGAGCATAGCCGAAAGCTGCCAGCTGCTGTTATAGTTGTTTGGGTCAAACAAATTGGGGTTGAACCTTGGCGAGGAAGCCATCGCCAAAATGCGACCGCTATCCACTTCCATCACCACAATGGCGCCATCAAAACTGGCAATGGCACGTTGCGCCTCAACCTGCAAATCCTTATCCAGCGTTGTGTAAATATTCTTCGCAGGCTGCGAAGGCGTCTGCGCCAGACGAGCAACATATTGGCCCTGTGGGTCAACAACATACAACGAAGCCGCCCGTTGGCCGGATAGCACATCCTCGCCCCATTGCTCAAGGCCGGCCCGCCCTACCCACTCATCGCCCACATAGCCCTGCCGCTGATATTCTTGCAGCTCCTCAGCCGGAATCAGTTGCACATAACCGGTAACATGGGCGGCAGCGCCCATATCCCAATAATAGCGCGTGGTATATTTGCGCATCACCAGCCCGCTCAGACTGGAAAGCAGGTTATATTCTTTGTCTACTGCATCGGCAGGCGCATCGCCCACCGGGATATACCAATCCGGGCCAGCGTCCTTATACGAATCGCGAATGGATTGCTGCGTGCGCCCGGTCAACTCAGAAAGCCGCGCCACCAGCGTCCCCTCACGATCGCGGTTAATCTGTCCGGGAATCAGCCCCAAGGCATACGCATCGGTTTGCACCACCAACGCCTGACCGTTGCGGTCATAGATATTGCCGCGCGTCGGCGCCTTCACATCCAACACCAGGCGGTTCCCACCGCTTAGCTCAGGCAACACCAGCCCCTCTTCCCATTGCAAGCGCCAGGCCCCCTCCACCAGGCTAAAATTGGCCAGCGACTGACGCACCAACGGCCCAAACAAGGCCGTCTCATACGTAATGCGATAGGTCACCTGCGCCGAAGTTGGATTGGTGAGCACGGATAAAATTTCAACCGTGAACGATTGCATCGTCATAGCCCGCGCTGCATCGTTATGAACCTGCTGAAACTTTTCAAACGGAATGGCATCGCGCGTCAGGGGGGTCAATTGCTGATACATGGTCTGATAATCGCCCGCTTGCCAGCTGGAAACATACGTTTCCATGGCGATTTTGGCATCCGGTGCGTGGATGACAGTCACCCCCGGCTCAGGCAGTTGCGCAGTTGCAGAAGGCGCAAGCGGCACTGTCTCGGTCGCAACGACCGTTGACGTACTGGTTGTACAAGCAGTTAAAACAATGATCAACAAAAGCCATAAAAAGCGTTTCATCATTTCCTCATTCAAAACCCGAGATCAAGCCCTGTGTACCTAAAATTTGTGGGAAGACAGAGCAGCGATAGCCCAACATGACCCGACAGGCCAATGGCACGCCCAGCTGCGGCAAACGGCCGGCCTGTTTGAGCAAGCGCGCCAAATGGCAAAGCGGCAACCCCACCACACAGGCATAACAATCCGCAAAGGTTTCCACCGGATGAAACCCAGGGTGCTGAATGGCATAAGCACCAGCCTTATCGAAAGGATCACCCGTTTTCAAATAGGCCTCGATTTCATCATCGTCATAGGCGCGCATTGGCACTTCTGCACAATACACATCCTGCCACAACTGATCTTGTTGGGGGTCGTAAAGCGCTACCGCACTACACACCCGATGCGTATGTCCACGCAGCTGACGCAACATGCGCCGCGCGTCCGCCTCATCGGTCGGCTTGCCCAACAACGCCTCGCCATCCACCACCACCGTATCCGCCCCGAGCACCAGCCACCCCGGCAAAGCATATGCAGACGCGGCACGGGCCTTTGCTTGCGCCAGGCGGCTGACGTACTGCAACGCCACCTCCCCCTCCCGGGGGGTCTCATCCAAATCAACGGCATGGAACAACACCATCAGCCCCATCCAGCGCAACAATTGACGACGACGCGGCGAATTCGAAGCCAACAAGAGAAAAGGTTCCGTCATTGTCCCTGATTCTAACACAAGAATACCCAAGCTTGCCGTTCAGACTTGCCAATTATCATTCAAATGGATGACACCTGACACCTGACGCCTTTCACCAAAACCGCTACACTATGTACCATACCCCAGTATTCGTAAGGAGTGCCCCATGTGGCTGTTTACCACAATTGGCTTCTTTAGCATCGTCCAAAAGAACAACGAAGACTTTCTCACCGTGCGTGCCCGCGTTGCCTCCGACCTCGACCGATTGCGTGAACACTATCTGCCAGAGCTTTCCCCAACAGAGCCAGAAACTGTGGATTATCCCTTCAAAGCCACCATCAGCCGCGAGGCCATGGCGCGCGGCATGGAAAAAATCATTCAAGATATCACCTACAGCGACTTCCAAACCGAAGTCGTTCGCTCCATGGGCTTCGAACGCGAACACGTCTACACCGAAATTTGGGACGTTTTGCACGAACTGGAACAAATTCAGCATTAGCAATGCTTGCCATCCCCTTTGCCGGGCAGCTCTACCCGCTCCGCTTCACCCTGTGCTTTCTCACCCGCCCCGGCAAGGTTTTGTTGTTGCGCCGACGCAAAGCGCCCAACCTGGGGTTATGGAATGGCGTTGGCGGTCACATTGAACCCGGCGAACCACCTTTAAACAGTTGCCTGCGCGAAGTTCGCGAAGAAACCGGCTTTCAGCTCAATCAACTCCATTTTGATGGCGTGTTGACCTGGAGCGGATTTGCAGACGAAGACGCGGGCGGGCTGGCCTTTTTCAGCGCAGCTGCCCCAACCGGCAAGTTGCACCCGCAGGATGACGAAGGCTGCCTGGCCTGGAAAGCGCAACGCTGGGCCTGCACAGCCCCTGACGTGGTAGACAACCTGCGCATCATCCTGCCGCCGCTGTTTGCCGGGGCCGCTCCCAGTGGATATCATTTTCACTATCAAGACGGCAGAATCGCGCAGCACACGCGCTACCCAATTGCAGAGGATTTTCTCGAACAGCTTCAGCCTGCGTAGCCACACAAAGCAATGGCACGCGGGCCGGTATGCACGCCCAACACCGGCGAGACAATCGAAGTAAGCAATTCGGCTGGCGAAAACTCTTGCTGCACGCGCTGTGCAAGTGCTTCGGCCTCTTCGAATGCCGCGTTGTGTAATACGGCAATATGCAAAGGCAGGCTCGTATCTATGCGTTTGAAGAAATTGCGATACAGCGTTTCAATGGCGCGGGCACGGGTACGCGCCGGCTCTCCCGCCTCAACTTTGCCCGTTTGATGGTTAACCGAAATCTGCGGCTTGATTTTCAACACCTGCCCCAAGAAACTAATCGCCCCGCCAATTCGCCCGCCAGCAAACAGATAGTCCAATGTGTCCAACGCAATGATATAGACCAGGCTCTGCCGCACCGTTTCCGCAGCAGCCACCATAGCAGCCGCATCACCGCCTTGCTCTCTTGCGCGCGCTGCCGCCAGAATCTGCCAGCCCAGGCTCATCGAATTGGAACGCGAATCCACCAAATGCACCGGCGCCGAAATCATCTCTGCGGCCTGACGGGCCGCCTCAATCGTGCCGCTCATCGCGCTGCTAATCGTCAGCGTCACAATCTCTTTTGCGCCGTGCGCCAACACCTCTTCAAACACCTTGAGAAAATCCCCCGGCGTCGGCAAGGAAGTCTTCGGGCGTGCCTCCGGCTCTCGTTGCATACGAGCATAAAAATCCTCCGGCAGCACATCCACACCATCGCGCAGCGTTTCATTCCCCCACAGAATATACAGCGGCACAACATGCACATCATATTGCTGACGCAACGCCAACGGCAAATCGTTGGTGCTATCCGTTACAATTGCAATTGAATTGGTCATTCCACACCTCACGGATGAAAATTAAAACAAAAACGGGAAGCTCGTCAGCAACACCGGCTGAACAGCCAACATGCCCAAGCCCGCCAAAGCGCCAAACACCACCCCTGCCAACACATCCGACAAATAATGAACGCCCATGCGCACACGCGCCAGGCTGACAAGCGGCAGCCACAACGTAACAACGATCGAAAACCACAACGGCCCAAGCCCCCAAGCCATCACCGTCAACAGAGCTGCCCGTGCCGCATGACCAGAAGGAAACGAATGCGGATCGGTGCTGCGATAAATCTGCCCCCATTCCCCCTCAGGACGGCGACGGCGCACCAGGAACTTGATGGCCAACACCAGCACCGCCAAAACTACAATGCCAATTCCCAGCAAAGCCGCCCGACGGTGCCAGGGACTGCTCCAATCACTCAGCCAAATCAAGCCCATCGCCAGCGCCCAAAACCACGAATCGCCCGAATGCGCCAAAAACGCCTCCCAGCGCCAACGCCAGCGCTGCTGCGGCGACACGCGCAATTGCTCCGAAAGGCGCACATCCCAACGCAACAGTTTTTCCAGCCTCATGCGCCCCTCGCAACACTCAATTGCTCACGCAAAATCGCCAATTGATGCGGCTTATCCACATCCATTGCCATCTCAGCATAAGGCGTCAGCAAGGCCCGCCCCCGCAACCCAAGGCGTTGCCCGACCATTTTCTCCGCCTCTTCCAACGAAAGCTGCCGCAACATCAGCAAGAACATCGTATCGAAGCCAAACAAAGCCGCCTGACGCAACGGATTCTTACGCGTATCCACCATTTTTTGCCAAATCGGCTTCGGATTGCGCACCAGGTCGAGGCGAAAGCCAAACACATCGCCGCCGCACACTTCCAGCCCCTTCAGGTGTGCATAGGTACGATTCGACCCCGGAAAACGGCGTTCCATGACCGAACGCTCAACAACCGTATAAAAAATATCGTCCTCACTGCCGGACATTTGCTGCAACAACCAATCCAGCGCCTCGGTCGAAATCGCTGGAATATCTGAACTCATCAACACAGCCTGCTGCGCATCCGGTGCAAGGCGCAGCACCTCATTGCCAGCGGCCATCACATTCGAAACCATGTCGCCCTGATCGTCAATCAGTGCGGCCAGCTTCGGGCAATTGCCAACATCCGTCGTCGCCGGAAGCCCCACAACCACAATCCGTTCAACAGAGGAGGAAGCGCTAACCGCATCCAACACCCACTGAATCATCGGTTTCCCGGCAATCTCCAACATGGCCTTATAGCGCCCCTGTGTTTCAGCATAGAGTGGCTCATTCGGCAAAGGCCGTCCGCCAGCAGTAATCAGAACATTCATGACAACTCCTGAACTTGTGGTGCAATTCGTGCTTGATCCAACAATTGCGCCAGAAAATCAAAATAATCGTCCGCATGAGCATAATCCACCGGTTGCGAACGACCCACACAAGCAATCAAAGCCGCCTCCATCACATTCGTACCAAACGAGCGCCCTTCGATCACCGGTGTTGTCGTCACCAATGCCCGCACACCCGCAGCGGCAAAAAAGGCGCGGTCTTCTTCCGTCGTCGTATTGGTCACCAAAATCTTACCGGGCAAACGCTCCGGCATGTAGCGGCGCAGGTAATGGCAATCCCCGGCAATGATGTCCGCCTGCTCAAAATAACGTTGATAGGCTGGTGTACGTTTTTCCTGAGCGCTGCCGGTTGGGTAAATCCAATGAAACGGCAAGCGCAGCACAACCGGCATCATCACTCGCGCCAGATTTTGGATGGCCGCCTCGCTGCGCAAGACAAACGGCAAGCCCAACGAAAACAACAAATCGCCGAAGACGCAATCACAACCCGCCTGCACAAAGGCGTGACTCAGCCCCCACCGATCCACGGCTGTCAACACAAACACACGCTTGCCACGCAGCGACACGCCCAATTGCTCTTCGATGAGGCGCGGCGCCCGATTCTCCAACACCACCTTCAGCCCGGTGCCATCCACCACCGGTGTACGTTGCACCCTGCGCACCACGCGCGCAGTCGAATACATCGGATACCACCGGTCCGCCACGCGCAAGCCCAAATCCGTTCCCCCCAGGCCAAAAGCATCCACCATCCCATCCAGCTCGCCAAACATGCGTTCCGCCTCGGCCAAATCGCCATTTGTGCCGCGGCGTTCCAGCTGAATGGTCTGACCCAGCAGTTGCATTTGCAACACTTTATCACGCCGCCCAGAACCAATGCTGATGCTGACCGCTCGTTTCAAAATAAAACTCCTCAGAGAGAATGAACGCTCTGAGTATACCCCAAATCAAACCCTGACGCAAAGATAAGCCCACCCCAAAAGCACAGTTCCAGCCGCCATCCTGCCAGTTTCATTCAAAAAGCTGCCCTGCCGACGGAGGGATCGGCAGGGCAGCTCAAGCAACTGTTACTGAATGCCCAATTTTTGCAAATCAATCTTGGGCAAGTGCGAGGGAATGTCACGCAACGCATCTTCGGGCAAGTCGTCGTTCTCCAAAGCCCCGTCCAAATAGGCATGATAAGCCGATAGGTCAAAATGCCCATGCCCCGACAGGTTGAAAAGAATGACACGCTTCTCGCCCTTCTCGCGCGCATCCAAGGCCTCGTTGATGGCTGCGCGAATGGCATGGGATGATTCAGGGGCGGGCAACACGCCTTCACACCGGGTGAACAACACCGCCGCGTCGAAGACATCCAACTGCTTCACCGCCACCGCCTCAATCAGCCCCTGATCATACAATGAACACAACGTTGGCGCCATGCCATGATAGCGCAGCCCACCGGCGTGAATCTCCGGCGGCATGAAGTCGCGCCCCAAGGTATACATCTTGACAATCGGCGCCATGCCCGCCGTATCGCCATAATCAAACGCATACACACCCCGCGTCAGCGAAGGGGTTGCCGAAGGCTCAACCGCCAACAGACGGGTGCGCTGTCCGTTGCGCAGGTTTTCGCGCAGGAACGGGAAGGCAATTCCGGCAAAGTTCGAACCGCCACCCACGCAACCAATCACCACGTCCGGATATTCGCCGGCCATATCCATTTGCTTGAGCGCTTCTTCGCCAATCACCGTTTGATGCAACAGCACATGGTTCAACACCGACCCCAAGCCATACTTCTTGGTGCCACCCGAGATGGCCGCCACTTCCACCGCCTCCGAAATGGCAATGCCCAACGAACCGGGGCAATGCGGGTCCGCTGCCAAAATCTTCCGTCCGGCCTCGGTCAAGTCGGTTGGGCTGGCAAACACCTGCGCCCCATATGTTTCCATCAAAAAGCGCCGATAGGGTTTTTGCTGATACGAAGTCTTGACCATGTAGACTTCCAACGCCATGCCATACATCTGACAGGCCATGCTCAATGCCGAGCCCCACTGACCAGCGCCGGTTTCGGTCGTCATTGCCTTGGTGCCGCTGATTTTGTTGTAAAAAGCCTGCGCCACCGCCGTGTTGGACTTGTGACTGCCAGAAGGTGAAACCCCTTCGTACTTGTAGTAAATATGCGCCGGTGTGTTGAGCGCTTTTTCCAGGCCGCGCGCCCGAATCAGCGGCGTCGGTCGCCACAACTTATACACCTCACGCACCTCTTCCGGAATCTCAATATAACGCTCGGTGCTAATTTCCTGCTCAATCAACGGCATGGGAAACAGCGCCGACAGAAAATCGGGTGTGACCGGCTCAAACGTCATCGGGTTCAAGACCGGCGCCGGCGGAACGGCATTATCCGCATTAACGTTGTACCAAAAGCGCGGAATATCATTCTCGCCAAGTAAGAAACGAACTGTATCAGACATTTTCTCTCTCCTTTTTGTTGTGTAAAAGTAAGTTGGTTTACGAACGGGACAAACAAAAAAACACGCTCGTCCCAAAGGGGACGAACGTGTTTCCATGTCCGTGGTGCCACCCCGGTTAGGCTGGCCGGTGGCTCATAAAAAAATTCCCTGGTGATCAGCACACAGGGAAGAAAAAGCCAGCCTCACTCTTGCGGGTACGGCGGCAAGCCGCGATACCCTTTGCCCTGATAACGGTGGCAGCTCCGGCACAGGCTACTTGGCCTTTCAGCGTTCGCCCTGCAACTCCGAGGTCCATTCAATGTCATCGTTCGCACAGCTTCTCACCATCTGCTGCTCTCTGTAGCGTCGGTT
>ENA-UOYA01000662-UOYA01000662.1-activated-sludge-metagenome-genome-assembly--contig:-NODE-662-length-41272-cov-7.276124_pt1 | contig 41272 bp, 47 predicted proteins | sample MGYA00238163_ERZ764804 | MGnify/ENA primary metagenome ERZ764804 (study PRJEB28919, sample SAMN05720223) | activated sludge metagenome | isolation source: Anaerobic digester | place: Hong Kong...
CCTCCTGATTATGTGAATGGATCACCGCCGAATGACCTGAACCGCCAAAGTTAACCATCTCTACTGCTCTCGAGATGCCTTCCGCAGCATCCTTAACCCGAAAACAGGCTAAAAGAGGACTAAGCTTCTCGCGGGAAAGAGGTTCCTCCGGTCCAACCCGTTCAATCTCGGCAATGAGGATTTTGGTGTCCTGAGGAACATTTAAACCGGCCATTTGGCCAATCGTATGTGCTGATTGACCCACAATTTGTGGTGTAATATTCCCATGTTCATCTGTGGCCATTGCTCTGATGGCATTCTTCTCCTCTTCATTAAGGAAATAACAGCGGTTTTGTCTAAGATAATCAACAACCGCCTGATAAATCTCTTCGTCAATGATTACGGCCTGTTCTGACGCACAAATCATCCCATGATCAAAAGTCTTGGATAAAATCAAATCCGTAACGGCTCTCCGAAGATCCGCACTTTTTTCAATGTAACAAGGAACATTACCGGGTCCGACTCCAAGAGCTGGTTTACCGGCGCTATAGGCGGCTTTTACCATGGAGGAACCACCGGTAGCCAGAATTAAGGAGATGCCGTCATTATGCATTAAATTTTGCGTCGCTTCAATGGCTGGTTCTTGAATCCATTGAATGCAATCTGCCGGGGCACCGGCACGCACAGCGGCCTCCCTCATTATTTGCGCGGCGGCCGCACTACACTGCTGCGAAGCCGGATGAAAAGCAAATATTATTGGGTTGCGGGTTTTCATGGCGATAATTGCCTTAAAGAGTGTTGTGGACGTTGGATTAGTAACCGGAGTAATGCCGGCAATTAGCCCAACCGGTTCCGCCAAATCAAGATACCCCTCCTCCTCATTCTCTTCAATTATCCCCACAGTTTTCTGATACTTGATACTATGATAAATGTATTCCGAGGCAAAGAGATTCTTGATTATTTTATCCTCGTAGACCCCTCTTTTTGTTTCCTCCACAGCCAGGCGCGCTAGCCGCATATGATGAGCCAGCCCTGCCAAAGCCATTTCTTTAACAATATGATCAACCTGCTGCTGGTTTAATTTAATCAGCTCTTTTAAGGCTAATTTCCCTTTTTCCACTAATTCCTCTATTGTCCTGCTGCTTCCCATCACACTGTGCCTCCCGAAAAAAGTAATCATGGTCTTCTTTCAGTAAATCGTATATAAATAGTTTGCTTGTTAGGGACAGTTTTCATGCCCGCTAAACAGAAAAAACACTGACAGAATCAAAAGACTCTGTCAGTGTTTCAATATTTCATACTCTCTTTCCAATTAGATCCCTTTTCCGGTCTATTTTCGTTGGGCATATTTTTTCGTGTTGATGCCGCGTTCTGCGCACCATTCCCTAGTGAACCCGGTAATCACAACAGGCGCTTTTTGTAAATCATCAATATTTTGGGCGCCGGTTAAGAGCATCAGGATTTTCAGTTCATTGGTCAGATTCGCTAAATGCTGCTTTAAGGCTGAGAAGCCTTTTTGCTGCAGGACACGCAGAATACTTCCGGCAATCCCAACCGCCTCCGCCCCCAAAGCTAAAGCTTTGAGCACCTCTAGAGAGCTGGTAATTCCGCCGGAAGCGAAAATGTGAACGCTGGGAACAGCATTATCGCGCTGCAAGCTATCAACAACCTCCAATAAGGAAGCGGCCGAAGAGAGACCCCAGGAACGCAGAAAATCAAGCTGCTCGCGGGGCACACGTTTTAGCTCAATGGCCGCAAAGTTTGTCCCGCCACTTCCGCCGGTATCAAGCCCTTGTACTCCAAGCTGCGTTAATTGCGCCACAGCCTCTCTGGAAAGACCATTGCCAACTTCCTTCACAATCACAGGTACAGTAACACGGCGGCAAATCTCACCAATATTCTCGGCAAGGCCGCGAAACTCCCTGTCCCCTTCCGCCATGGCCAGTTCTTGTACCCCATTTAAATGTAATTGCAAGGCATCAGCCTCAAGCATTTCCACTGCTACTAAAGCCATCTCCGGTCTCACACCGGCCCCCATATTCGCAAACAAAAGGCCGTGAGGATTTGTTTTGCGGGCAATTTGAAATGTTTTCGCGAGCCCCTTGTTATCACAAGCAACCCTTTGTGAACCGACGGCCATGCCCAGGCCAAACTCGCGGGCTATTTCAGCCAGCATACGGTTCACCTCAGCAAGTTCTTCCGCGCCTCCGGTCATGGCGTTAATGTAAATCGGAAGCATTAAGCGTTTACCAAAAAGAGACACCGCAAGGTCTATTTCCTCCGGATTGTTTTTTAATAAGGCCTGATGAACCAAATGAATGTCTGTCCATCCGGCAGATAATGGACCGTCTTCCGTTTCCAAAGCATAATGTAAATGCTCCAGCTTCCTTTTTTCTCTCAGATTACTCACCATAAATCAACTCAGATCATCTAAAATAATGAAATTCATTTTTCTTCCTTTTTCGTTTTACCAGGCTTGCTCTTACTTTCTTTGTTCACAACCTCTTCATCAGGATCATTACTTTCGTTAGTCTTCGTCTCAACTGCTTTGGGGGTTTCTGCCGCTTTCGTATTCGCCGCGGCTTTATTCTCTTCTACATCAGCTGAAAGATTAATCGTTTTCACCAAATCGCCGATTGTGACACTCTCCTCTGCTTCCGTCTGTTCATTCAGGAAAGTCGTGATTTCTTCTTTTTCTTCATCCTTCACGATATCCTTCATGCTGAGCTTAATTTTCTTGTCTTCTTCGTTGATTTGGACAATCTTCACATTTATTTCCTGCCCAACCTGTAAAACGTCCTCCACCTTATTTATTCTTTTCTCAGCAATCTGCGAGATATGCACCAACCCTTCCAGGCCGGGTTCAATCTGGACAAAAGCCCCAAATGGCATGATCCGTACAACCTTTCCTTGCACAACTGAGCCTTCCTGGTATTTTCTGATACTTTCCTGCCACGGGTCTGCCGCTAATTTTTTCAAACTCAAAGCAACCTTTTCTTTTTCCCGGTCAACCTTTAAGACATATACTTCAATTTTGTCCCCTTCATGCAATACTTCTGAAGGATGATTAACCTTATTCCAGCCAAGCTCGGTAATATGCAATAAGCCATCAATTCCGCCAATATCCACAAAAGCACCGAAGTTCATGATCTTCTTGACGATGCCTTTGCGCGTTTCGCCTTCTTTTATTTCTTCCCACAGGGCTTTTCTCTTTTGTTGGTACTCTTCCTCGAGAATCACCCTTTGGGAGAGGACAACTTTCTTTTTCTCCCGATCTAATTCTAAGACCCTCAACCGTAATTTCTGGTGCAGAAAAACGCTTAAATCCTCCACAAAACCACGTTCCACTTGGGAAGCGGGAACAAACCCTTTAATGCCAACATCAACCAATAAGCCGCCTTTAACCACCTCTGTAACGATGCCTTCAAGAATGGCTCCGGTTTCTTTGGCCTTTTCAATTTTATTTAATGCTTCTTCCTGAAAAGCATTTTTATGGGACAATAAAATATTCCCTTCGCGATCTTCTTTAATCACTTCGACCAGGATTTTTTGCCCAAGTTGAAGGTATTCTTTAGGATTTACTTTAACGCCGGCAAGCTCCGCCACAGGAATAATGCCTTCAGATTTTCCTCCAATATCGACCAATACTTCGTCGTTATTGATTTGCACTACAACCCCCTCGACCATATCCCCGGGCTGATAGTTTTTTATCTCATATTGTTCCTCATAATTTTTATTCATTTCCTCCATTTGCTCAATGACCTCCTTTATTATCCAGTCAGGTGTTGATGACCCTGCTGTTACCCCTACATGAAAATTTTCCTGAAACCAGGAGCGCTCCAATTCTGAAGCACGTTCAATGAAATAAGTAGGAATTCCTTTACTTCGACAGGCTTCAGCAAGCTTTTGGGTGTTAGAACTGTTTTTGCCGCCAATCACAATCATGACATCAACATCCTGAGCCAGCTTTGATACTGCCTCCTGACGCAAACGTGTGGCTGAACAAATAGTGGATAACACCTGTAACTTAGGCACATTTTCCTGTAGATAGCGGACTATTTCGGCGAAACGCTCTTCCTTTTCCGTTGTTTGAGCAAGTACCGCCACTTTATCCGCGAGTCTGCCTTGCTGTCTAACCTGATCCAGTTCCTCCAGGGAGGAAACAATCACGGCGCGATCTCCGGTCCAACCTTGAATTCCCTGCACTTCCGGATGATTTTTGTCGCCAAAAATGATGACCTGATAACCATTGGCCTGGGCCTCTTGCGCTACTGTTTGGGCTTTACGGACATGGGGACATGTGGCATCGATGATGCGCAAGCCGCGCCTTTTTAATAACTCGTAAACCTGCGGCCCAACCCCATGAGTTCTGATTAATACCGCAGCAGGCCTGGGCTGGTTTTCTTCAGCATCGTCATCTCCTAAATCACTTAATTCACTAAGCCCTAACTTCTGAAGACGCTCAACCTCCCATTTATTATGAATCAAAGGGCCAAGCGAGGCAACTGTGCCCAGACGAGTAGCTTCTTCTGCCAATTCAACCGCCCTTTTTACCCCAAAACAAAAACCCGCATGATCTGCGACGATGATTTTCAACTATCACTACACTTCCTTTAATATGCTTAGCATCTTCTCCCTGATGACTAAGGTGGCCTCTTCAAGTTGCTCATTGCTTATTTTCTGTTCGAATAATTCATTAAAACAGATAGGCTCACCGATTCTTACTTCTATCTTACCCCGAAGCGTAAGCGGAAATGTCGAACGGGTGCCAAGCAGCATGATCGGAACAATCGGGGCTTTCGCTCGTAAGGCAAACAAAGCCGCCCCTGGTTTAAATGGAAGTAATTCGCCTGTTTTACTTCTTGTCCCTTCAGGAAAAAGCGCCAACACTTTCCCCTGGTTCAGTAGTTCCGCAGATATTCGCAAGGCATTTCTGTCCGCACTGCCACGCTTTACCGGGAAAGCATGAAGCCACTTAATAATCTGACGAAAAATTGGAACCTTGAATAACTCAGCTTTAGCCATAAAGTGCACTTCACGGTTTACTGAACAAGCTAAGATCACCGGGTCCCAATAAGAAACATGATTACCGATCAGGACAAGCGGGCCTTGTGACGGAATATTTTCTCTCCCGCTAATTGTCCAACGGTTAAAAACCCGCAAATAAAGCCGCATAATAATAACGACTATTTTATAAAACATCCCCTTAATCCTCCATATTGTGGTTCTCCGCAGTTTTCTGTTGATAGATTGCTAAGACCTCCGCCAGTACTTCCTCAGGACTCAGTGCGGTCGTATCAACAATTACCGCATCCTGAGCAGGCTTTAATGGGCTGGAAGAGCGATGCTCGTCTAAATAGTCACGCTGTGCTAATTCTTCCTTAATAGAAGCATAATCCTGCTCATAGCCTTTCTTTTGCAGTTCTAACAGCCGACGGTAGGCCCTTTTTTCCAGGGAAGCCACCAAAAAAATCTTACACTCTGCATCAGGAAGAACAACGGTTCCGGCATCACGACCATCCATCACCACATCCGCAGATGCGGCCATCATCCGTTGCATTTTGACTAATTCCTCACGCACACTTGGATACATTGCTACTTTGGAAACATTCTGGCTAATCAAAGGAGCCCTTATTTCTTCCGTCACATTAATTCCGTTGCCATATATTTCCTGGGTGCCATCAGGATTACGAATTAGCTCAATTTTTGTGGAGGCAGCCAAATAATGAAGAGCTTTTTCATCATCAAGCGAGAGCCTTTGCTGCAGGGCCAGATAGGTAATTGTCCTGTACATAGCCCCCGTATCAATATACAGAAAACCCAAATAATTGGCCAGCATTCTGGCAATCGTACTTTTCCCTGCCCCGGCAGGCCCATCAATGGTAATTTTTATCGAAAATCACCCTTTCTATTCTTATGATGCTATTTTATCTTTTGTAAATCAGGGCGCAAGCTCACCGCGTCATTTAAATATACATGTTTAACCTGCGTGCCTTCGGGTAAATATGCATGGATTAAAACACGAATACAACTTTTAAGTCCATGAGGTACATCAGCTTCCACACAACCTAAGAGCGGGACTTGCTCCAAACCCATTAAGCGAGCGGCTTTCGCCGGGAATTCAGCATTTAAATCAGGGGTTGATGTAAAAATAATGCTAACCAGACCGGGGTAATTTGCATCTGCTGTTTCGCCATCATTAATCTTCTCCGGAAACACATTGCCGTGACTGATCCGCAATCCATTCTCCGTCAGGAGTGCTTGCATTAGTTTTTGTGTTTCTTCCAGGATTTGCTCCTGAGTGTTCGCCAAAACTGTGGTCGCTCCACGAATCCCATATAGCAACATCGTCATCTTTTCCTCCATTATTCCGTATACGGAGCAGCTCGATGTCCTAAACCGATTGCTACTTCATTGAGATGGAGCAAACCAATCCCGAGAAAAACCGCCACACTAAGATGATCCTCTTGTCGGGCTATCCCTATTTTCCCACCCACATTCAATCCTAAAGCCTTGGGCATAATCTGGGCAAGGGCTTCCCGGGCCGCGCCCGCCACTGCTCCTTCATCATAATGGTTTTCTTTAATGACGTTTTCTCTTTTCGCGGCCACAATCGCTCTTTCGATAATCACTTTAACCGAATTGATATAATCACCGCCAATATCCACGCCAACGGTTCTTATTCCCAAACCGGCATATTCTCTCTTTAACCGCATTTCTTCTTCTCTGCTTTCTGTTAAAGCAATTTTAATTGCCGCTGCAGCTACTTTTTTGGAACTGACCATATTTACATCAACCTGTCTTTCTAAGTACTGCTTATATCTAAATTGGATTTTATTATAAAGAGAAAAAAATAGCAACCATTTCAACCGCAAAGATGCAAATTATCTCATTTGGCTTAGCAATAAGAAAACCACCCTTAGCGGGTGGTTATTCTATGTTTTTCTTTGTTAGCAATTACCGAAAGATGCCTTTAAACATAGCGAGGATTTTTTGGACAGCTTCCTTGTCCCCGGATTCAGCATATGAGTACTCCGTTGAGACAACTCCGTTCACGTTTTTCACAGTTTTGGATTCTTCTCTGGTGTAATAGGCGTACTCCCACCCGTTACCGGCTGCGAACGCTGTAAAGGGCGCAATCAGTAAGCCGAGCACTAAAACAGCTGTTGCAGCAATTTTCTTTGTACTCTTCATGCAAATATCTTCTCCTTTAATTTTCTAGAACAACGTGTATATTTGGTATTAATACCAAATTGTTCTAGCTTACTGCTAGTTTATGACTTCTTCTCGAAAAATTCAAGTAAATAATCAGTAACAATTGTCGTAAAGCAAATAGCCGTATCCCCTGATTTTCCGGTCTATTTCATTCTGACCGGAGGGAAAAAGCATCTGCCAACCCCGGTCACCACTGTACCAACTTCCGGACTTAGAATATTCATTGTTTTTTTACTTACTTTTATTTTCACCGGATGTTGCTCATTCGGATTATACACGTTTAACAGATCCCCGTTCCTCACCTGAAGGGTGATCTCCTTTCTTAAAAAATTACCTGTCCTTACGCCGTTTACTTCAAGCTCCACATCCGGTCTGCTTTGATATTCCAGCAACTCTAAAGTGATACTATTCCACGGAGATGACGAGATGCTACCGGCCTCGCTGTTTTCGGCCAAAGAAAGAATCCCGTTGTCTTTTATCTGTTCCCCTTCCAGGCGTAAAGCCAGATTAAGCCGGGCTGACATCCCAGGAATAAGAAGATAAATAGCCTGGGTAAAAAGAAGCGCAACAAGTAAAAAGATCATCACCCCAGTGCAGACCCTCTCCACTTGTCTAATTAACTTTTCCACTTGATCCATCTCCGGTGGCCAATCTTTTTTATTACCTCTCCTTACTAAGATAACCAATAGAGAAAAAACTAGGCTTGCGGCAAAAAAATACCACCTATGCAGGTGGTATTAAATCATTTATCTTATTATTTTGTTAAAAACTGAACCCACTCATGAAGCTGCTAGGATTAAATCCGCCAAAGCTGTTGCCGCCAAACATATTCCCTAAACCGCTGCCACCAAGAATATTATTAATCATGCTGCTGGGGTTAAAGTTACCTAAACTGCTGCCGGAGTTGGAGCCGCCAAACAGATTTCCTAAACCACTGCCGCCAAGAATATTATTAATCATGCTGCTGGGATTAAAGCTGCCTAAGCTGCTGCCGCCAAACAAATCTCCAAAACCGCTGTCACCAAAGAAATCGTCCATGTCAAAACCGAAGTTGGAACCAAAATCATTATTAATTGAATTCATTATTTCATCAATTTCAGCTTCAAAGTTAGGTATGCCACCCTGACCGATCCCTCCCAATAATTCCTCGATATCAGGGATCATGCCAAATGATTGGTCAAGCTTATCGTTGACAAGTCCTTTCATTTCATTCAGGATGTTTGTGACCATTTCGTTACCGGCATATTGATCACCTAATTGATTAAGCTGCTGGAATACTTGATCAAATGCACTGTTTACATCACCTTTCGCTTGGTTAAGAATTCCATCAAGATCGATTTGATCCATGATATCATTAATGTTAGGAATTTGGCCTCCATTACCGGGGTTTTCATTTTCAGTCTCAGTTGCCTCAAATACGCCATCGATATCCTCTACACTATCTATTTCGTCATTTTCCACACTTTCTTGTTCTATAATATTATTCTGTGTATTCTGTTTATTCTGCTTATTCTGGCTATTTTGTTTGCTATTCTTCTTGCCAAAGCCGAAACTACTTCCAAAGAAATCATCATTAAAGAAGGAATCCCCGCCGAAGAAATCATCGTTAAAGAAATTGCTAAAGCCACTATTCTGGAAGAACTCGCTTGGATCAACATTCTCATCTGTTGACCAGGTCTTTTGGTCTTCATGAACGGTCTCGCCATTCACTACTGTTTTAGTATAATACTGTCCAAACCCGTAGTAATTTCCCTGCCCGTTTCCATTCCCAAAATTGAAAGTCGCAGCCATCGCCGTCATCGGTACACATGACAACATAAATACCAAACTGACCAACAAAGCAATCCCCTTTTTTCTTTTCATCATTCTTTCCCTCCTTATAATTTTAAAGTAGGAATCAGATTATTCAGAACTAGGTGAATTGTGCGTATCGTCTTCCTACTTTAAGTTTAGGCCGCAAAAGAGCACTTTTCAAGTAAATAATGAGTACCAATTCATTAATAAGTCCTATTGGCAGAGTTTCTTTAACGCACTCTCCTCCGACCTGCTTAAATAGCGGTATTGGCCGGTTGGCAAGTTGCCCAACTCCAGATTACCAAAGCTGATTCTTTTTAGGGAAAGTACCGGATGTCCTATTTTTTCACACATTCTCCTTACCTGTCTGTTTCTTCCTTCTCTAATTGTAATTTCCATCAGGGTTTCCTGTGGCGTTCTCTTGATAACGCGGACCTGCGCAGGCTGCGTTTTACCATCTTCTAATTCGACGCCTTTTTCTAACACGCGGACAAGTTGATGGGAGACAGAACCTTGTACACTAGCCAGATAGGTTTTGGCTATTTGATAACGGGGATGGGTAAGGCGATAGGCTAAATCTCCATCATTCGTCAGTAATAAAAGTCCTTCAGTTAAGTAATCAAGTCTGCCCACCGGAAATACCCGCTCCTTGATCCCGTGCAAAAAATCAGTAACCTTTGCTCGCCCTTGGGGATCATCTAAGGTGGTCACTACCCTTAAGGGTTTGTTAAATAATAAATAAACCTTTTTTTCTTCCGGTTTTACAACCTTTCCATTTACGGTAATCAAATCCTGTTCCGGGTCGATTTGCGTCCCCATTTCCGTTACCACTATTCCATTTACTTTGACCAAACCCCGCCTGATTAACTCTTCGGCTGCCCGGCGCGAAGCAACTCCGGAACGGGCTAAATATTTCTGTAGCCTTTCCAGCTTTTTCACCACCATTTCCACAAAAAGTTACGCATACTGCTCTAATCCTCATGTCTTATTTTACCACAGCACCAAGATGAAACGTCTATCATTTCTTCCCTTTAACCAAAAACATGACTCACAATAAATACGGAAGCGGCAAATGAGACAATATCCGCGAGCAAACCGACCCCGAGAGAATACCGGTATTTGCTGATCCCAACAGCGCCAAAATATACAGCGAGAATAAAAAAAGTCGTATCGGTACTGCCTTGCATCGTAGAAGCAAGACGACCAATATACGAATCCGGTCCGTAGGTATTGATTAATTCGGTGGTAATGCCTAAAGCAGCGCCCCCTGATAATGGGCGCAGAATCGCCAGCGGTAGGATGTCAGGGGGCAAATTGAAGAACTGAAGAATGGTGCCGCAAGATTGCTCAATCAGTCTGATGAACCCGGTCTGTCGAAAAATACCAACGGCCATCATCATCGCAACCAAAAAAGGAATAATCCTGACGGCCAAAGAAAACCCTTCTTTGGCCCCTTTGACAAAACATTCATAAATTTTTACGCCACGGAAAAAGCCAAAAGTAAGAATAAAGAGAATTAAGCACGGAATTAACCATCTGGAAAGCTCATAGAATATCTTCTCCACTCTTGCCTCCCCTTCGCTTTAACAGTGAAAGATTTTTCTTCTGTTATAACTACGCATCAGGTAATCTGCTAATAATGCGGCCGACATGCCTATTATTGTGGCAAAAAGGGTCGTACTGACAATCTCCGTCGGATTTGTGGAGCCCGCGGCAATTCTAATCCCAATAACGGTAGCCGGCAAAAGCGTAATACAGGAGGTATTCATAGCCAGAAAAGTGCACATTGCTTCACTGGCCATGTCTTTTCTGGGGTTTAAGCTTTGCAGTTCCTGCATCGCCTTCAGCCCGAACGGCGTGGCGGCATTGCCCAAACCCAGGATATTCGCACTAAAATTCATCAAGATAAAGCCCATCGCCGGATGATCCTGGGGTACGGACGGAAAAAGAAATTTTGTCAACGGACGAAGCAGTTGCGCAAAAGCCTTAATAAGCCCTGCTTCCTCTGCCACTTTCATTAATCCTAACCATAAACTCATGATGCCGATCAATTCAAAGGCATACTTTACAGCGGTTTGCGCCGCCTGAAAAGCAGCTTGGGTCACAATTTCCGGCTGCCCCTTAAACCCGGCCAGGATTATTCCGGCTAAAATCATCACTAACCAAATAAGATTGATCATGCCTAAAAGCTCCTCTTGAATCGTCTAATATAGTTCCCCGGCGATTTCACCGGCGAAATGCTCAAACAGGAGAGCATTGAACCTTAGTATTATTAAACGTTATGAAAAAAGGAGCATTTTTAGAACATGACTTAGCCATCCTTTCAGGACTGTTCAACTTCGACCTTGGACCCGACAAATTCGGAACCGGTATGAGGATTTTTGTTCTCAGTAGTTTTTCCATTTTTCTTTTTCATTAGTTCCTGGAGTTGCTCCAAGAATTGAGTCCCCATTTCAACGATGCGATCCATAAAAACGCCTTTTTCATTGACTGACATAAGGCGAATCTGCCCGTTACCAACTACTAAAAAGCCAACCGGTTGCACAGACATCCCCGCTCCACTCCCGCCACCAAAGGGTAAATATCCGGAATACCCTCCTTCTTTTTCTTTTCCTCCGCAAACCCCAAATTCACTTCCTCCGGCAGCGAAACCACACGCCACACGGGAAATCGGAATAATGACATTGCCGTCAGGAGTCTCAACAGCATCACCGACGACCGTATTTACATCTGTCATTTCCTTAATGCTTTCCATTGCTGTTTTCATCAACCCTTCAATCGGATGATCACTCATAAACAAACCTCCTTCGCATACTTTCTGATTGTCCGGGAATGAAGTAAAGAATAGAATAAGATAATCATAATATGACCCAGAGGGACCTCAAGTATGCAAGAAAAGTCCAGCAGGAAATAATTCAGCTGTTGATAATTGGGAATGACCTTTACCTGGTTTTCCGTGCCGAAAAGATTAAAAAAACACTGTAACCAGCTCTGGATAATTCCGACCAGCCACCAAACAAAACCAACAGCTAAGGCAGTCTGCGCCGCATCGGCCAAACTAAGTTCAGAGTATAAACAGTATTTTTTTATTTTGATGGGACGGGTGAGGAGGCGTAAAACTGCTTTTGCTTTGCGCCGTGCAGAGAAAAAAGTACGGAATGGCTGCCGCTTAATTAGATAGCCGGGAGTTATCCGAAAAGAAATCTTTTCGTTTTTTCGATAATAAACAGGGATAAACCAGATTTTAACCAGCAGCTCACTCTTCCTGACATAAGACTCGCGAAAGTAATGAAAGTTTATTTTTACCGGAATAAAAATAGCGCAAATCAATATAATCAGCGCGATGATAAACAAAGCGACAGACATGGAATACCTCTTTTAAATCAATATTTCCCTCGCCGTGAACATCTTTGAGTCAGACTATCCCCACATATACTAGTATTTCCATTAAGACGACACTTACTCCAGCAGCGAATCAGCAAGTGCTTGTCTCTCCCCATACTAAAAAAGCCTTGGGAAGATGTTCCCCAAGGCTTCTTAGCGATTGTTATTACTCTCTTTAATTAACATGAAGCGCCCCTTGGCTTCTGCCGCAAGTTGTCCATCTTCCAGGAAAGCCTTGGCCTCAAGATCAACTAAAAGTCCTTTGCGCCTGACAATCTGCGCCTCAAATTTTGCCGATTTTAACACAGGGATATTCCGTCTGAACCGAATCTCCAAACGAGCGGTAAAAGCCGGTTCCCCAAGAACCCATAAACATTGCGACATTACTTCGTCAAATACTGTGCTGATGATGCCCCCATGCAAAACCCCAGGATAACCCTCATAAATCTTCGGAGGACAGAAAATTGTGCTGATTTTTTCTCCTTCCTGCGTAAACTTCAGCTTTAACCCCGCAGGATTCTGTTCGCCACAAGCAAAACAATGATGATCATATTTGAATTCCATCGACATAAAACAAATACCTGCCTTTCAACTAGTGCATTAAATGAAAAACTTACATAGCTTCAGACCTAAGTAATAAGCCACAGAGTATGCTGAGATTATTTCAACATAATCCCCAAAACTTATCAGGAAATTAAGCCCAAAAAGAAACAACAGACTTACTACGAATAGGCCAAGCTTTGATTTTTTGGTTACATCAATAATAACCAAAGACTCTGTTAAACCTAAAAACAATGGCAGAAATGTCAGGTAAGTCTTTATCGTATTAACCTCATTTTCAGGATACATCAGATGCTCAAATAAGGAATGAACCCATGGCAGAATCAAAAACATCCCTATAAAGATGAAAATCAGTAGTTGTTTCTTATTGAGATTACTCTTTTGTGCAGTATTCTTGCTTGCAAATTTACCAATACAAATTGTGAGAAACGAAGAAAAAATATAGATCAGAACACTTACTACGATTTTTATCTCTAAACTCATCTTTGAAAAAGCAACTAGGATTATACTCGTCAGCGCGATCAGCATAATGAATATAGCGATCATATTTCGTGGTTCTATTTTTTTCGTCAAGGCAGATCCCCTTTCCGCACCCCGCGATCTTATTAAGCCTCCGCAAAAAAAAAATAATCTATAGTGGAATTCTATAGATTTTTAAAATATCCTGCAATTTTTTGTTTCTTCAGGCTCACGATACCTTGGCATCAGCCCCTGGCGTAGGCAATTCATCAATGTTTTTTAGACCAAAATATTTGAGAAAATCTTTTGTTGTTCCGTAGATGATGGGGCGACCCGGTCCTTCCTTCCGTCCAACTTCCTGAATCAGTGTCCGTTCCAGTAAAGTGTTCAGGGCACTATCGCTCTGTACCCCGCGTATTTCATCGATCTCGCTACGGGTAATAGGCTGTTTATAAGCGACAATCGCCAGTGTTTCCAGGGCCGCTTGCGTCAGATTACTCAAACGGGGTTTAACCAACCTTTCAATATAAGGGGCATATTCCGGCCTCGTCACAAAAGAAAAACCGCCGGCGACTTCAAGCAGACAAAAGCCCCTGGCTTCTTTTTCACAATCGGCTTTGATCTCCTTTAAGAGAACCTCCACATCATAGGGGGAGCGTTCCAGGATTTCCGCGATTGTTTTCACCGATAATGGCTCATTCGCCACAAACAATAAGGCTTCAATGGCATTTTTCGCCTCATCAGGAAATAAAGGCATGATCTAATTCGCGCTCCTTTCTGACTGTCTATTATCTTCATTAACATTTTCTTCATGATTATATTCTTTCTTTAAAGTCGGCTGGCTCTTTTCCGCCTGCAGACATTGCACCTTAAAGATATAAATATCATCAAACATCCCTTTTTGCTTAACGTAAATCTGACCAGTTTTGATTAATTCCAGCACCGCTAAGAAGGTCACAATAACCTCTTCCTTACTAACCCGGCAGCCAATAAACAGCTTAAAAAACGAAATCCCCCGCCCGGCCGGAGCTTTCTGTAATAAATTAAGAATACTTTTAATTTTATCCTGAATCGTTACTTCTTCACGGCTCACCGAGACGAATTCAAGCCGTTTCTCCGCTTTTTTCAGCACCTTGGCAAATACTTGCATCAGGTCGTTCATCGACAACGAACCGACTGGATTAGCCGGGCGAAACTTTTGCAACAACTTGGCATCATCTACTTCACGCCAGTAATACTTGGCCTGCCGTTCCTCCAATTCCCGGAAAAAAAGAGCCTTTTCCTTATATTCTTTATATTCAAGCAGTCTTTCGACCAACTCAGCACGTGGATCCACACCCTCATCACACTCATCGGTTTCTTCAACAACAGGCTTAGGTAAAAGCATCCGTGCCTTGATGGCCAGTAACGTACTGGCCATAAGCAAAAAATCACTGGTCAAATCAATATCCAGCTCATCGGCCTTGGCTAGATACTCCAAATACTGCTGTGTAATCATGGCAATCGGAATATTGTAGATATCCAACTCATTCTTCTCGATCAAATGTAAAAGCAAGTCCAGCGGGCCTTCAAACACAGGCAGTTTTACTTGATACGTCATTTAACTTCACCACTTTAAATTTTCATGGCCGCACGCACCAGTTCCATCGTTTCCTGGGCGACTGCCCTTGCTCTTTGACAGCTTGTCTCGAGAATTTCGCTCAATAACGAAGGTTTGTCGGCATAATACTGCCGTTTTTCGCGCAGCGGCGCTAATTGCCGATCAATTATCTCCGCCAGTCTCTTTTTGCATTCGACGCAGCCGATTTTTCCCTGACAACATGCGGAACGTAATTCTTCGACCCCCGTGGCATTATAGATGTTCTGATAAGTATGGACGATACAAACATCCGGATGACCAGGATCACTTTTTTTAATCCGCGCCGGATCAGTCACCATCGTTTGGACTTTTTCCCAGATTTCCTGGGTTGACGCCGAAAGCGGAATATCGTTATTATAACTTTTGCTCATTTTTCGCCCATCCACCCCCGGCAGCATGGCCACCTTCGCCAGTCTTGCCTGTGGTTCGGGGAAAAGCTCACACTCATAGAGATAATTAAAGCGACGAGCTATCTCCCTGGCAAACTCCAGATGCGGCAATTGATCTTCACCTACCGGCACAACATTAGACCGGTAGACCAAAATATCCGCCGCCATCAGCAAGGGATAACCAAGGAACCCGTATGTGGAGATATCCTTCCCCTGACTGCCCAGTTGCTGGATTTGATCCTTGTAGGTAGGAACCCGTTCCAGCCAGGAAAGGGGTGTGATCATTGACAATAGTAAATGTAACTCACCGTGTTCTTTCACCCCGGATTGCACAAAGATGGGGCTTTTTTCCGGATCCAAACCGGCACTGAGCCAATCTAACAGCATCTGGCGAATGTTTCCCTGAATCTCTTCAGTATGATCAAAAGCCGTAGTTAAGGCATGCCAATCCACAATGCCAAAAAAGCATCTATATTCATCCTGGAGTTTCACCCAGTTTTCAAGCACACTTAAATGGCCAATATGCAACCGGCCGGTGGGGCGCATACCACTAAAAATCGTACCTTTGTTCATTAAAATATAACCTCCGATGCAAAGTATGTTCAAACTAAAATATGGCGAATATGCCGGTGATATTCACGAACAGACCAGACAGATAATTTACGATCGGCCATAAAGTCTTATCGGTCACCCCCGAGACGATGATCAGAATCAAGATGAGCGGTCCGTATGCTTCCAGTTGATAAATCAGATCATGCATGTGATATGGGAGAATGCCCGCCAGGATTTTTGAACCGTCCAGCGGAGGTACCGGAATCAGATTAAAAAGGGCAAAGCCAATATTGATTTGAATTAAATAATCCAAGGCGATAATAAAGAAAATATCGATCGGCAGATTCCTAATTAGATTGTACAATATTGCTCCGATCAGCGCAATTAACATATTCGTAAGTGGTCCGGCAAGAGCCACATACAGCATCCCTTTCTTTTTATCGCCACGAAAATTTAGCGGATTAACCATGACCGGTTTGGCCCAGCCAAAATGGGCAAATATTAACATTAATGTCCCAATGGGATCCAAATGAGCCACAGGATTGGTCGTCAAACGTCCCTGGAACTTCGGGGTAGGATCTCCTAGTTTATATGCAACATAACCATGAGCAAATTCATGGAAGCTTATCGCAATTAAAATGGCCGGCAGGCTGAGCATTAAATCCTGCCAAAAATCAGCACCAAACATCTATTCTCCTCCTTAAAAAAACTCAAGGACCGGATTACTTGCTACCCGGTCTTGTTAAGTTAATAATCTCCAACACTAGATAAATGACAATTAGTACAAGCACGCTTCTGATGAATAAATTAAGACCGGGACTTTCCACAAAAAGAGAAATGAGAGGTGGACTAACAAAAACAATTAATACCGCGGCCCCAATAAACAGGAATAGTTTCGTGCGCTGCTTCATCCATTAGACCAGCCTTTCAAAGAAATAGTCCAGTAAATATTGTATTCCATTTTGCCGGAATAATCCAGTAAAAATGAAGGCCACTTTTACCGGCGTAATCTTTCCGGAACAAGATCATTCCGCACTAAATCCGCATAGGTTTCCCGGGCGACAATCAGATCGGCTTGTCCATCCTTCACCAGAACGACCGCCGGTCGCGGCAAACGATTGTAGTTAGAGGACATGGAATAATTATAGGCACCGGTACTTGAGACAGCTAAAATATCGCCATTTTCCAGCTTCGGCAGCTTAATGTCCCAAATCAACATATCGCCTGATTCACAGCATTTTCCGGCGATCGAAACTACGTCTGCCTCTGTTTCCGTCATTCTATTGGCTACGGCAGCTTCATATTTGGCCTGATAAAGCGCCGGGCGGGGATTGTCCCCCATTCCGCCGTCCACCGCCACATATGTGCGGATTCCGGGAATATTTTTGATGGAACCAACAGTGTATAGTGTTGTCCCTGCGGTGCCCACAATTGAACGGCCGGGTTCAATAATTACTTTGGGTACTTTCATTTGGAAGCTCTCGGCTTTTTGCGCCACTGTCTCCATAATTATTTCAGTAAAATCACTGATCGGCGCCGGGGCGTCGTTTTCTTCATAATAAATCCCAATCCCGCCGCCCAAATCCAATTCGGGTAGCTCCCGGCCCGTTGTGGTTTTAACCTTATGCAGGAAATCCATCATCACATCTGCGGCATGATGAAAAGACTCCTTTTCAAAAATCTGTGAACCGATATGACAGTGCAAGCCTTTTAAGACAACATGCTCAAGGGAAAGCGCTTTTTGGACTGTTTCCAGAGCCTGTCCCGTCGCAATGGCCAGGCCAAACTTCGAATCAATCTGACCTGTCCGAATATAATGATGAGTATGAGCATCAATCCCCGGGGTAACTCTTAACAGGATATTGGCCCGGCAATCCTTCTCCCGGCAAAGGGCCTCCAGTAACGCCAATTCATCTTGATTATCCACAATAAACCGGCCAACTTTACGATCCAGCGCCAAAGCGATTTCCGCCGGCGCTTTATTGTTGCCGTGAAAATAGATGCGTTCCGCCGGAAAACCAGCTTCAAGCGCAGTATATAATTCTCCGCCGGAAACCACGTCCAGCCCCAGTTTTTCCTGAGCAATGATCCGCGCCATCGCCTTGGTCATAAACGCCTTGCTGGCATAAATCACTTCATTGCCAGGGTATTTTGCCATAAAATGATCATAATAATCACGGCAAATCCCCCGGATCTGCTCTTCATCCATCACATATAAAGGGGTCCCGAATTCCCTTGCCAGTTCAACTGCATCACAACCGCCAATACTCAAATGACCGCGCTCATTGATCTTCATGGTGCCGTGTAATCTCATCTCTCATTACTCCTCTCTCTATCCGTTCATTGATGCAAATCAGTTTATTGCGCGAAGAATTTTATCATCCAAAAATTATATTACTTTATGGTAACATATTGATTTTACATGGTCAAGGAATCCTTACCGGCTTCCTTGCCACCATCACAACCGGCGATCTCCCCGTCTGCGGCTTCGTTACCGGCCCCACTCACCTGAGCAGCACTTGTAAAGACTGTACTTGTGGAAACAGCATTGGTTGAAGCTTGACTTGTTGAAACAGCGCCTGGCGAAGGAACAGGATCGGCTGTTCCTTTTCGCATGGGCTTACGGCGTGCTTGCAACAACTCCAAAAAGGCTTCCAAACGCGTATTAATTCCGGCTTCGCCCGTTTGTTCGTCCACATAGATATTCAAAACGGGAATCCCATAGTTCCTGCTAACCTCCGGAAAAATATTATGGGCCACAATCTCCGGCATACAAGTTAAAGGAGCAACCTGCACAATTCCGTCAAACCCGGCCTGGGCAAAAACCACCCCTGCCCCGATTGTTTCCTGTCCGTGTCCGCCGACAAAATGATTCAACCAGGGACCGGCAAAATTTCGAAAGCTTTTCGCCTTGGCCTTTAGGAACAAATGTTCTCTAATCCAGTCACTTAAAAAAATTGAGCGATGCACCTCTGCGCCCATGTACCCTAATTTTTTTTCAATCTCTAAACTGGCATATGGCTCAAGCATTGTATAGATTTCACCGACTAATCCGATCTTCAGGGGCTCTTTCTCTTCATCCTGCGGAATGTGCCGCAGTTTTTCCCTGGAAAGAATATAGCTTTCTTCCAGTTCGCCAAAATTTTGGGCCTGATCAATAATCCTAAGCGCATTTTGAAAAATCTTATCACCTGTCCCCTTCACCACTTCACGCGGTCGAATCTCCTCCAGCAGCCTTTCCAGCTTATCAACGGCCAGGGCCTTTTGATAACCAAAACGCACCCCTTGAAATACCCTCCACCAGGAGGCATGCCCGACAATTCTCTTAATCTGCCGCAAAAATTGCCAATAGCCGGTATCCGGAGGTTCGATAATGAAGGAGTCATATTCATAGCCTAAATCCTGTAAGATTTCTTTTTCTAATTGGGCATACAGACCAAAACGGCAAGGACCAGCCCCTCCGGCCATGATAAATACCTCAGCCCCCATTCTTTTTGCTTCAATTAAATTGCCGATATTAATCTTGAGAGGCAAACAGGCAAACTCCGGTGAATGCTGTACGCCTAATGTTAAAGTGTCTTTGGTAATGGGAGGGGGTACGATTACTTCCAACCCAATATATTCAAGCATCCCTTTAAGAGCGACCCACGTGTTGCCCATATGTGGAAATGTAACTTTGATGATAATCCCTCCTCCACTGAATAATATCGATAAAAGCCTCAAGCCGGGTGTTTAATCCGCCTTCCCCTGTATGTTCGTCAAGGACTACATTAAGATATGGAATCTTTTGGGCGGCCAAACGTCTCATAATAAAGTGATCTATAAAAGAATCAATGCCACAGCCAAAGGATGACAGAATAATCACCCCTTTTTTCCCGGCGTAATCAAAGAAACGAAAAACGGCCCCCATTAGATTACGCCCATAGGTCCAAAAAACGGAGCGCGGAAACTGCTTCAGCCGGAGCTCCCTTTCCTCCCTGGATAACAGGGCACTTGTCACCACCTGACAGCCCAGATGCCGTAACTTCTCCATAATGCCCATATTGACATAGCGATCATACACGTTATAGTCATGCCCCAACAATAAGATCGTCAAATCATCATTTTTCCAACCACTCTCCGTGATCTTCCGGCGGACAGCAGAACCGGAATCGGCGTTAACCGCCAAAGCCTTCCTTCTTAAATTCTCCTCATGGCCCTGTTGTTCCTGCAAAGCCACCCGCCAGGCTTTCTTTATTAAGCGGCGATTGCCGGTAAACGGCGCAGCAGATTCAAGAATAAACTGCTCCTCCGCCTGAGCGGCTTTAACCAGATTTATCACCGGCATGATTAAAGCCAAGTGAGCAAGCTTACTGGCTCTGAGCATATCGGGTAAGCCCATGAATTTCGGGCAAATATAGGCCTTTTTTTCCACACTGACCATCCGGGGAACAAATAAGTAGTCTACTCCGGCCTTGTTTAGTTCGGCAATGTGCCCAAAAAACACCTTTACCGGCAGACAGGTTTCATCAACCACATGTTTGATCCCTTCATTTAAAATTTCTTTATTTGTTTCCGGTGAGACAATCGTCTCCACTCCAAGCTCCCCGAAAAAAGCACGCCACAACGGGTAATAGGTGTGATAGAACAAAGCGCGTGGTATTCCCACTTTATCAGACATCACCATTCTCCTTTACCATCCTGTTTCCTGGTATTACGCCAATGATCAAGAATTAACTGCAAAGCTTTTGTTGTGATCTGGGCCCCAGTGGCCGGATTATCTCTTCCTTCCATTTTGCCGATATCCCCAACACCAACAATAAACGGTACTTTCGGACCCAATTTATTTAAGACATCCACTGTATCTCCCGTCACAAACGAATAAGGTGAAATTACCTTGCCTTCTTTATCAACCTGGCTTGTGGTTACCTCTTTGTCTCTGGTGACGGTACAATTAACCGTAACTCCCTCAATATTTGCCGTATTTGAAGCCACGGCAACAACCCCGATTACTTCGATAGCCGGATGATTAACCACGTATTCAAGGGCCTTCTCTCCTCTCCCCTTTTTTGTTGAGCCGCGATCGTCAAACATGACGACCACAGGATCATAGGGGGTACTTTGAATTAATTCCACTATTTGCTCGCCGCTAAGTTGGGTGGGATTACCCGCAGATGCGGAAATACACCGTCCGCCAATCTGACGCGTCGCCTCTTCCACTGCCTGTCTGGCTATTTTGTCGCCATCAGTGACCATAATCACTTTTTTACCGTTCTCCATCGCCAATCATTTCTCCTCTACATTCCTTCATTCTCTTCTATTCAGGCTTTAGGCTGGAAAAAAGTTGCCGCGATTAAGCCGAAAACAATCGCCGCTGCCACCCCGATCGCCGTTGCTTCAAGACCGCCGCCGATCGCCCCTAAAAGCCCCTTACTATCGACGCCTCTCATGGCGCCCTGGGCCAACGAATGGCCAAAACCGGATAAAGGTACTGTGGCTCCTGCCCCGCCCCAATCCACCAAAGGCTGATATAAGCCCAGGGCACTAAGTACGGCACCGCTGGTGACATAGCCAACCAGAATATGTCCCGGTGTGATATTAAAGGGGGTCAAATCCATGATCAGTTGTCCGATCACACAAATCAGTCCGCCTAACAAAAATGCGCGGATCAGCATTTCCATCTTATCAAGCACTCCTTTACTCTTCTACGTTTCTAAAACAACACCATGGGCAATGCAAGGGATCGTTTCCCCCTGATAAACACTTAACGGGCTTAGCAGCGCACCTGTCCCGATAAAAAGGATGCGCCGATAAGCACCCTTTTGCATTTTCTCCAGTAAATGAGCAGTCAGCACTACGGCGGAACAGCCGCAGCCACTACCGCCCGAATGGGTGTCTTGCTTTGGATCATACACTAAAATACCGCAATCATTCAGTTTTTCCGTTGAATAACCTTCTTTTTGCATTAATTCTTTTAAGAGCGTATGGCCATATAAACCAAGGTCACCAGTGATGATTAAATCATAATCCTCCACCTTTCGTCCCAGGTCCTGCAGATGTGTTTTGATTGTATCAAACGCGGCCGGAGCCATGGCACTGCCCATATCATTACTGTTACTGACTCCCAGGTCTTTAATTTTCCCGACCGTGGCATGAGTTAACTTAATCCCTTCCCCCAGTCTTTCCACCACACATGAGCCACTGCCCGTCACTGTCCACTGGGCGGTCATGGGCCGTTGGGTTCCCAATTCAGTTGGGGAACGGTACTGCCGTTCCGCGGTATCATGGTGACTGCTGGCTGAGACCCCAATCCGCTCCGCAAATCCGCCTTCCAGGAGAATGCCCGCCAAACACAAGCCTTCAGCCATCGTCGAACAAGCGCCGTATAATCCCAAAAAAGGGGTATTCAAAAAACGGGCCGTAAAATTAGCGCAGATAATTTGATTCAGGAGATCCCCCGCCAGATAAAAATCTAAATCACCGGCTAACAGTCCCCGTTTTTCTAAGGCTAATTCCATAGAATACTGCATCATCTTTTGTTCGGCCATTTCCCAGGTCCGCTCACCGACTAAAGTATCCTCGCAAACCATATCATATTTATCTCCTAAGGGTCCTTGCCCTTCCATAGGACCAACTACCGCCGCGGCCGATGTAATAACGGGCACGGACGAAAACTGAATTGTTTGTTTACCGATTTTCTTTTGGGCCATGCTTTTTCTCTTCCACCTTCATCCTGCTTAATCTTGCTTTAATCAGCTTCCCTTCCAAAAATGATGTTTTGATGCGGTTAATTCAGCGTAAAAAATAATAGATTAAGCCCACCAGCATCGAAACCATCGTCCCGTAAACAAGAACCGGACCGGCCACGGTAAAAAGACGTGCCCCCACCCCATAAACAAAACCTTCCCTTTTGAATTCCATCGCCGAAGATACAATGGAGTTGGCAAATCCGGTAATTGGCACAATGGAGCCGGCACCCGCGATTTTCCCTAATTCATCGTAATAACCCAGCCCCGTTAAAAATGCACCCAAAAAAATCAGCAAGGCTGAAGTGGAACCGCCAGCTTCTAATTTCGATAAACCTGCCTGGAGAAATGCATTCATGATGACCTGCCCGGTTAGACAGATTGTTCCGCCAACGAAAAAAGCCATAAGTACATTTTTCACGATGGTTGTTTGAGGGGCTAACAACAAGGCCGTACTCTGATACTCGATTTGTTGAGGCAGGGAAATCCTTTGCTGCTGCCGCTCAATCTCCTTGCGCAAACCCTGGAAATGCTCTTTCTCCGCACCGGTCGCTCTAGACTCCCACAGCAACACCTTCTGATGCTCCTTTTGCATTTCCTGTTGCAGCTTGGTTAGTTCCTGCTCTGCCAATAAGATATTCTGCTTTATCAATTCTTCCCTTTGCCTGATATTTTGCCGGATAAGCTCTTCGTCCAATTCGCCAGCGCTCCCTTCTTTCGCGACAAAGTAAAAATTACATTTATTATTGTTACCTTTAACTGAAAAGAATAAACAGGGCGAATCACCCTGTTTGTCATCGTTTTGATCGGTCTGTTTTTGGGGGGCAGCTATGAGCCGAGCCGGATACTGTCTTCATTAAGCAGGCTGCGAAATTTCTTCAAGGCTTGTCTTTCGATCCTGGAGACCTGAACCTGGGAAAGCCCCACTATTTTCGCCACCTCCATTTGCGTTTTATCTTCAAAAAAACGGATAAATATTATTTCCCGTTCTTTTTCCGACAGCTTATTCAATACTTCCCTGAGCGCGAATTTTTCAAACCACAGATTATCCTCTTTTTCATTGCTTAATTGATCAAGCAGATAAATCGGATCACCATCATCCTGATATAAAGTATCATGAATCGAGGAAGGGATTTGTACGGCTTCTAGACTGGCCACAATCTCCTCCATGCTCAGCTCAACCTTTTCGGCAATTTCCTGTAAGGTTGGCTCCCTTTCCAATTCCTTGGTTAAGCTATCACGAATCTTATTGATCCGGTAAGCGTTCTCTTTTAAAGAACGACTTACCTTAACCGGATTATCATCACGCAAAAACCTTCTGATTTCACCGATAATCATGGGCACAGCATAAGTAGAAAACTTCACGTTATAGGACATATTAAACTTATCAATTGCTTTTATTAACCCGATTGTGCCGATCTGAAACAGATCTTCCAACTCGTATCCCCGATTGGCAAAGCGCTTCACAAGATTAAAGACAAGGCGTAAATTGCAATTGATTAGTTTTTCCCTGGCTTCCCCGTCACCCGCTTGCACTTTCGCTAACAGCTCCTGCATTTCCTCATCTTTCAGTAACGGAAAACGAGGTAGGTTCATTTCCGATAATCTGACATTCATGAGCTATCCCCTTTATGATACCGCAAATTTTTTATTCTCAGAATTCAACTGTTTGCTTAAGATAACCCGCGTTCCATGATTTTCCTGTGATTCCACTTTTACTTCATCCATAAATGATTGCATAAAAACAAAGCCCAGCCCTGTCCTCTCCGGATCCGTTGAAAACGCCGGTTCCATGGCTTTCTCAATATCATTGATGCCAATCCCTTGATCAATGATTTCGATAATTATTTTCTCATTCTGGAGAATGCCAATTACTGTGATCAGTCCGTCAGGTTTATTCCCGTAACCGTGAATAACCGCATTTGAAACAGCTTCGGACACTGCTACTTTAATTTCCTCCAAATCGTTTAGAGTCAGCTCTAATTGCGAAACAAGCGCCGCAATAGTAATTCTGGCTAGAGCGACGTTTTCGCCTTTACTCGGGAACTCCAATTTAATACTATTATTAACTAATTTATCCATTTTTATGCCCCCTCTATCGTCTTTTTTTCTAAGATTTGCCAGGCTGCTTCTTCTGTATTACATACCGGCATTAAGGAAAGAATCCCCGACACCTCAAATATTTTCTTAATACCCGGTTTAGCCCCGTAAATAATCATTTGTCCGTTATTGGCCTTAATCTTACGAAATCTACCCATGATTACACCAAGTCCTGAGCTATCAATAAAAGTAGTCTTTTCCATATTCAGAAGTAGATTCCGACTATTGTTTTCCAGCATCTGATGGTCAATCCTTTCTCGATATTCATTGGCCGAAACCAGATCGAACTCACCGCCAATATGTACAATTAAAGTATTCTTTTTCGTATTGAGACTGATGGACATTAATTTCCCTCCCCTTTTTGGATAAAAACCTTTAAATAATATTCGTGATAAAAAAGCGTTTTCCTCCTATATTCTGGAAATTAATTTCAGGCAGTGGCAAAAAAGACTGCTGCACAGCTTTTCATTCTCCCTTGGCCGTACAACAATCTCTTTGTTATTACTCTTTTTTTGTTTTCGTTTTAGATTTGTTCCGCTCAGGAAATGCCAGGCAGTTCCATCCTCAATTACTGCTCTTTACATTTTCCCTTTTCTCGTCGCTGATGACACCACAAAAAACTTTCTTCAGCATTTTCCAATAAGAACCTTTGCCGACTTCTTCATAAGCCACTATATTTGTGCGCTGAATAATTTCTCCATTCTTTAAGATCGAGATATGTCCGAGAAGCTGCCCTTTTTTGACCGGAGCATTAACGAGCGGCACTAACTCCAGCTCCGTACTTAATGTTTTTTCTTCTCCTCTTGGTATGGTGATTCCCACTTTTTGCTCAGGGACTGCCTTAACCTGATCGCTGATCCCTTTTCCCACTTTGATTTCTCCAACCACCTCATCTTTTTGATGATACTCCTGAAAACAGAATTGGGAGAAGCCATAGTTAAAAAGGGTCTGCGTTTCGGCAAAATGACCTTTCGCCTCAGGTACTCCCATTACCACGGAGATTAATCTTAAATTATTGCGCAGACAGGTCCCGATAAAACAGTATTTTGCATCCTCCGTCCAGCCGGTTTTAAAACCGTCTGTGCCGGGATAGAACCACAGCAGTTTGTTCTTATTGTCATATTGAAACGGACGGCTGGTGTCTTCACGAATCCGATAATGTTTTATTGAGGATATCTCTAACAACTGCGGGAAGTTCAGCGCATAACGGCCGAGGATGGCAAAATCCGCGGCAGTTGTATAGTGCTCCGAATCATGTAAACCATTGCAATTTACAAAATGAGTGTTCTTCATGCCAATTTCTGCTGCCTTCTTATTCATCATTTCCACAAAGGCTTCATGTGAACCGGCCACATGTTCCGCTACCGCCACGGCCGCATCATTTCCGGAGGCCAGCGCCACACCTAATAACAATTCTTTGAATGTTAATTTTTCCCCGGCAGATAAAAAAATCCGCGAACCGCGATAGGAAGCCGCATTCTCACTGGCTGTTACCACATCATCCATTTTCACCCGTCCCACTTCAAGCGCTTCCATGGCTAAAACAAGGGTCATTAGCTTGGTCATACTGGCAGGATACAACATTTTATCCGGATTTTTTTCGTAAAGGATTTTTCCGCTATGGGCATCCATCAGAATTGCCGATTCGGCCGTTAAATTAAGCTCAACACCACATACTGGTTGAGGAAATATTATGGTCACAACTAGCGAAACAAAAAGAAACAACAGAATAGTTTTTTTCACTTGTCTGAGCAGCATCTGACCGAGAGACAAAACAATCACCTCCGGGTTCTGTTTAGGTTTATTTTTCCCCTACATTGGACAGAAGTATGTACAGAGAAAAATAACCATTCCGAGGTGAAGAAAAGCATGGAAACAATTTTTGCGTTCTTGCTCACCGCCCTGTTGGCGGCAAGCACATTATACCTGCTGATCGCCTACGTTATTATTCCCCTCATCAAAATTACGAAAGACAATGCCCGCTTAAAGCAAAAATGAGGTATTTGAAGCTTCCGTGCCAAAAGAACGCTTCGCTTAGTAATCCTGCCGGCCCTTCTTGGAGATGATAGCGTAAATCAGAGGATCTTTGGGCACCGGAGTCGGGGAAAACCGGAAAGCCTCATTAAGAAGCGATAAGACCTGGGGCATTCTCTCTTCCGCATTGTAATACAAAGTAACCAATGGCTCCCCTGCCCGCACAAAACCACCTTTCCGCACGTGGATTTTGAGCCCGACCGCCAAATCAATCACCGCCTCTTTCTGCTCACGTCCCGCCCCCAGCAGCATGGCAGCAACCCCCAGTTGTTCCGCGTTAACATCAGCCACATAGCCCGTTTGCTCCGCCCGCGCGCATACTACTTCCTGCTTTCCTGCCTGCGGCAAACGCCCTAAATCAGTGACCACATGAGGATCACCACCTTGCGCCTCAATCATGTCGGCAAATTTTTCCAGCGCGGCACCCGAGGCAAGTATTTTTGTCAATAAGGCCTGGCCTTCTTCAATCGTCGCCACCTTCTCAGCCAATAAGAGCATTTGCGCACCTATAAACGAGCATAATTCCCATAAGGGACCTTTGTTTTTCCCCTGTAAAGTCAAGATGGCTTCCTCCACCTCCAAGGCATTGCCAATAGCTTGGCCAAGGGGCTGATTCATATCCGAAACCAAAGCGATCGTTTCCCGTCCCACCTGTTCGCCGATTTCGACCATGGTCTCGGCTAAACGATACGCTTCTTCTTTTTTCTTCATAAAGGCACCACTGCCTGTTTTCACGTCTAAGACAAGCTTATCGGCTCCAGCGGCAATTTTTTTACTCATGATACTGCTGGCAATAAGGGGAATAGAAGGAACAGTCCCGGTAACATCCCGTAAAGCGTAAAGCAGCTTGTCGGCCGGTACCAGATTACCGCTTTGCCCGGCCACCGCTAAATGAATACTGTTAACCTGCCTGATAAAGGCCTCCTGAGTCAGTGTGGTACTCAGCCCGGGGATACTTTCCAGCTTATCGATTGTGCCCCCCGTATGTCCTAAGCCCCGCCCGGACATTTTGGCCACCGGCACACCGGCTGCCGCCACCAAAGGTCCCAACACAAGCGTAGTTGTATCGGCTACCCCGCCCGTACTGTGCTTGTCCACCTTAATGCCCTGAATGGAACTAAGGTCAACAGTTTCCCCTGATTGAACCATGGCCATGGTAAGGTGAGACAGTTCCGTGCTGTTCATCCCTTGAAAATAGATGGCCATACATAAGGCCGCCATCTGATAATCAGGTATTTGTCCCTGGACATAATGATCAATCAGAAACTCGATCTCAGCCTCTGTTAGTTCTTCCCCGTTTCTCTTCTTGACAATCAAGTCAACGGCTCTCACGGTAAAAACACTCCCTTCCGTACTAGTTCAACGCCCCATGATTCTTTATTCTTTCCCGAGCCAAATCTGTCTTAAGAAGCTTTCCCCCGGGCAGCGGAAGGACAAATCATAAAGCTCACTTAAGGTGGCGGCAATATCAGCAAAGGTTTTTCTTATCCCCAGATTATAGTCGGCTTGAATCCCGCTGCCGAAAACTAACAACGGAACATATTCCCTGCTATGGTCGGTACTGGGCGTGGTCGGATCATTACCATGATCCGCCGTGATGATCAGAAGTCCATTCTCCTGCTCTTTTTCCACCAAAGCAAGCAATTCACCTAAGTGGGCATCTGTTTCTTCCAGCGCCTGGGCATAACCCTGCGGGTTATTGCGATGTCCATAAACGGAATCAAATTCCACCAGATTGGTCATCACCAGCCCGCTTGCTAATTCACGCCAGGCCTGTACTGATTTGGCAATCCCATCCAGGTTACTATTCGTTGGGAAGCTGCGCGTAATCCCTTTCCACGCAAAGATATCGGCAATTTTCCCTACGCCAAAGACCTCTTCCCCTTTGGACTGCATCGCCTCCAGTACTGTCGTAGCCGGTGGCTCCAGGGAATAATCATGCCGATGCGCTGTCCGGGTGTAATTCCCTGGTTTACCGATAAACGGTCGGGCAATAACCCGGCCGACAGCCCATTTTCCGGTCAGTAATTTCCGGGCTGTTTCACAGATGGCATATAACTCCGCCAGCGGAATGACCTCCTCATGGGCCGCAATCTGAAAAACGCTGTCCGCCGAGGTATAAACGATCGGATAGCCTGTTTTTTCATGTTCCGGACCAAGCTCCTCAATGATGTCCGTTCCGGAAGCCACCTTGTTGCCCAATACTTTTCTCCCGATCGCTTTCGTAAAAGCGTCGATCAGCTCAGCCGGAAAACCATCAGGGAACGTAGGTAAAGGGTCTTTCGTCACTATCCCGGCAATCTCCCAATGCCCTGTCGTGGTATCTTTGCCGGCTGACAGCTCAGCCATCATGCCATATGCTGCCCTGGCTGCTAATTGGGCATCCAGTCCCTTAATGGGCCTAATTTTTCCTAAACCCAAACGAGCAAGATTCGGCAGTTTTAAGCCATTCACTGTTTCCGCAATATGGGCTAAGGTATTGGACCCTTCATCACCATAGCGATGGGCATCCGGTAAAGCACCAATGCCCACACTATCCAGAATGAATAATAAAGTTTTCACGTAACCACCTCATTTAAGACTTGTCTTTCCATGTGTTCAGCTGTTCAGCAAGTGGCAGAACTTTATGCGCGGGGATGAGACTTTTGATAAATTTCTTTAATGCGGTTTCCAGTTAAATGAGTATAGATCTGGGTCGTGGCAATATCCGCATGCCCCAATAGCTCCTGAACCGAACGCAAATCAGCGCCGTGGGCCAATAAATGCGTGGCAAAAGAATGCCGCAGGGTATGGGGCGTTATTTCCTTGTCAATCGAAGCCTCCTGCGCCCTCTTCTTAATAATCTTCCAAAAGCCCTGCCGCGTCATTCCCCGCCCATGATGATTGAGAAAAAGACTTTTTTCCAGTGGATTTTTAAGGAGAAAAGGACGGCCTTTCGCAAGATAACGCTGCATACTTTCGTAGGCAAGATCTCCCACCGGGATGATTCTTTCTTTACTTCCTTTGCCCATGCAACGAACATAGGCCAGATCCATGTTTACCTGGCCAATTTTTAAATTAACAAGTTCGGAAACCCTCATTCCTGTTGCATAGATTAGCTCCAACATCGCTTTATCCCTTAGTGCCAAAGGATCAAGGCCATTTGGGGTCTGCAAAAGACGATCTATCTCCTCTTCATTTAGAACATGGGGTAGTTTTTTGGCTAACTTCGGCGTTTCTAAATAAATGGTCGGGTCTGTCTGGATCCTGTTCTCCTGACATAAAAACTTAAAAAAGCTCCGCAATGACGCCTGCTGCCTGGCAATACTGGCCGGTGATTCCCGGTTCTTTTTTAAATAATAGATATACGCGGAGAGCAGATGCTTATCGCATTGTTCGATGCCGAAGATTTGCTGTTCTTCTCTTAAATATTTGCTTAGTTTTTTTAAATCTCCCTCGTAAGCCACCAGCGTATTTGCAGACAGGCCTCGTTCTACCTGGAGATATTCAATAAAGTCACGGATCAACCTGTCCAAAATAAAATCGCCCCCTTTTATGGAACATGAATATACTTCCACAAATTAAGGGGATTTCCTTTTTTCCGTTTTTGAAAACTAAAGAAACCTAACTTAATACCTCGATTACCCGTCGATTTTTTCTTCATTAATATCATTCTGTACTTTCACCGGTTGGGTAAAAATGTCCTCCTCCAATTCTCCGGAAGGAACAGCTGCCGATAGCCCCCACCCTATCCCAACAATGATGAGAATCCCCACTAAAGTAAACAGTAATTTCTCTTTCCACCTGGTGATCGTAACAATTACCATACCCCTCCCCCCTTTATACTAATATACTTATTTCACAAGCAGATAATTAGAATAAAAAAACCACCGCGAAGGTGGTTTTTTTACACTTAGTTTACTTAAAGGGGTTTTTAAGGAAATTTGTTAGCGAAGCTGATAAACCTAAGGAAGCAGTATTGAATTTTGGTACGATGCTGTTCAAGTTGATTTTCGGAATAGCAAAGCAGCAACTGATATCCTTCCATGAATTACCGAAACAATTAAGACTCAATAAAGTATTCGTTACCGGTTTAAAAGAGATTTTCCCTGTTTGCACATGAATTATTTTTTTTAAATCCTTATTAACATTACTGATTATGGGAGTAACATATTTAATCTCCCCAGTCTTAATATTAATAATCTTTTTCGCAGGATTTTTCTCCAAAGTAAGGATACCTGTTTGGGCAGGTTGGGATTTATGACCATTATTATCTACGGCAATTACTTGATATCTATATTTATCCAGATTATTTACATCACGATCAATATAGTCTGTATCAATTGTGGTGGCAATTAATTGGTTGTTCCGATATATTTTGTATTCCTTGATGCCCGAACATTCGTCCTTGGAAGCACTCCAGGTAAGATAGAAGTACTTTTTACCATTGGCATTTTCTTTTACCGTGGCGGTAAGATTTCCCGGTTTTGACGGTATATCTCCTTTGTTAATTATTTTGGCAGATCCGGTTGCCGCAAAAACATTCAGCGAAAAGCAACAGAGAATTGTCAGCGTCACTAGAGTAAGCAAAGAGAAGAATTTGAATTTACCTTTCCCATGTGTAAACAACTGAAATACCTCCTTAAATATTACTTAAGATTTTTGATTCTTTTGCTTGCTCAATGCTGCCTTCTTTTTATATCCTCCTTTCCCAAATATTATTAATATTGTTATTGGTTATATACCAAAAATATAAAAAATGCTACCCAAATTTGGATAATATTGTGCAAAAGCTTTTTTCTGCAGGGTTAACGGAAAAGCAATCCGTGCATAATAAAGATATGAGAGTAAACCACCACCAGCAAAATATCGCTGCAGCAGAGGCAAGTAAAGCTATGGAAACGAATCAAGAAAGAAGCAGTTCCCCCATCACCACCGGGGACGGAGTTCTCTCAAGAAATTGGAAACAAACAACAAGAGAAAATGAGAAAGGAACCTGGACAATCTTTCCCGACCTTTGTAAAGGTTGCGGCCTCTGTATCGAAAAATGCCCCACACAGGTAATCTCCTGGTCGGAGCAACTGGGTTTTATGGGCACGCCTTCCGTAAAAGCCCGCATGGAAGGTTGTATTGTCTGTGGTCTCTGTGAAACAGTGTGTCCGGAGCCGGCCATACGCGTGGAGCGCAAAGCAAAAAAAGCTATACCACCAACACAAGTGGTATAGCTTTATTTTTTATCCTGATGCACTTTTTATCTTGCCGAACCTTCTGTTATTTTAAGAGATTGACAACTCTTGCCGATAAGCCAACCGTGGGAAGCTTTGTAAGATTGCCAGCGTTAAGTGAACTGTTCAGATTGAGATTAGGAGCACTAAGGTTACCGGTCACATTTGTACTATTGGAGAGATTCGCACTCTTGGATAAATTTGTCCCTTTGGATAGATTTAAACCACTATTGAGAGAAACCCCACTACTCTTGACCTTTCTCAGATCAATTACCGGAATGCTTGTGCTTTTCTTCTTAGCGGAAGCTGAGATGGGAACGTAATCGACCTTCCCGGTCTGCACATGGATGATTCTGTTGTATCCATCGAGCATGCCGCCGCTTTTTTTAATCTTCGATACAGATGTAGCGGGAACTGTCTTTGTATTACCGTTCAGATCCTTCACCACTTTCTCCTTTGGCTTATCCGTCAAAGTGATGACAGGGGTTTGACTGGGTTTCGAAGTATGGTTTTTATAATCCTTGGCCACAACTTTGTAGATGTATTTTTCGTTCTCATTAACGTTATAATCGGTAAATTTTCGATTCTTGGTAGACATGATCAATTTTCCATTACGATAGATATCATACTGCTGAATGCCGGAACAAGTATCCTTTGAAGCGCCCCAGGTCAGATACACATATTTTTTCCCTTGCACACTAATCAGGATTTTCGCAGAGAGATTGGGTGGAGGTGTTGGCGTATCACCCTTATTGACTATGGTTGCTTTGCCGGTTTCCGCAAGGGTAGCCACCGGGAAACATTGTAATGCCATGAATAAGGCCAGCGCAATTGCAACTATTTTTTTCTTCCCATGAAATCTTTCCCGCACCTTCATACTCATATCAGTAACCTCCCTATAAATATTCTTGAAAAAGAATATTCGAACATCATTAGAATTTATTAGAATATTATCTCCATCTTTATTCTAGTACCGGTCAGAGTTTAATGCAAATAAAGATTTGATAACAAAATGGAACTCACACGGGTCGGAGTCTACCTTTAAAACAAACTAAACCCGGAATCATTCTCGCCGATTTCCAAACGAGTTTCCGCACTGCATAATTCCCCGATTTTATTATTTGTACTGCTGGTGTAAAAAGCAGTGACACGATATTCGTAAGTACCATCGGTTTTAATGTTTTTGTCTTCCAGTTTGGTTTTCTTGATTTTGCCGATTTCTTCCCACTCGCCACTGTCAATGCGACGATAAACGATATAGTACTTAACTTTACTTTTTCCTGTATAATCCCATTTTAAAATTACTTTCTTTTTTCTTAAGAGACTGTTGCGGTAATCAGCCGTAAAGTTTTTAATATAGGTCTTTTTGGCACTGGCGTTTTTCTGTTCAAAGAAAGCAAAGGTTTGGGCATCGCCATGTTGAACCCCGTTACTATCATATAACTTATAATTTTTTTTCTGTTTTACACCCCATTTGTAATTAGCCGGAAGTGAAGTCTTATATGATACATCTTTTTTCGTGATATTTTGTGTCGTCTCTTCTTTTTTCTCAGTATCTTTCTTTGTAGAGAAACCGGCATTCAAATCAACTCTAAAATCCGGCTTTTTTAGATTATCAAGATTTAAATCTAATGGAGGAACAGCCAAAACGACCGGATTATAGAAACAACATAGTCCGAAAATACTTAATAATATTAATGCAAAGACATACTTTCTCATTTTTTTCCCTCCAATTCCGCATATTCCCCGGATACAGAATTGTTCGGTCTATTCTTAATATTATCTTACTTCTCTTTGCGCAAGATAGCAAGTTGATATTTTATAAAAAAATTCCGCTGCTTATTGATCATCTACCGTAAGGTTATATTCCTGCTCAAATATGGTATCCTTTATGTTAATCTGCCATTCTGCCGATTGAACATTAAATCTAATCGATTTAAGAACCATCACACCATTTTCCTCTACCTGATCTGACAACAAAGCCCGTTTCAAAGCTTCCTCGGTCGTTAATTTTGCTTTTTCCGGCTTGGGAACTGTCAGCACCGAAACGTTTTTGGCCTGGGCCTGACCGGGATAAGATTGTAAGACGACACCATCAACCTCAAATTGCACCTTTTGCCCAATATCTATATTGCCTGGGACATTGGAAAGCCAGATGGCATCATAAAACTCATTAACCCCACCGGTAGCACTAAAATCCTGCCTCGTTGTACTAACTAACAAAATGCTATTATCCTTTTTATTCATCACATAATAACCATCACTCTTTAGTTCGGGAGACGCTAATTTCTTAATACTCGGTCCGGCAGGCAGCCAGCTATAGTTCAGATTGAGCTGAGGAGTCTTCTGCGGTTGCCCGCTATTTTTCTGGGTTGTTTTACCTAACCCTTTTAAATCTTCAATAAGATGTTCTTTAGCGGTATTAAAAAGCCTAACCCCCAAGTCCCAGTTTAGTTTTACCGGAGCATCAGTCGAATATATGCTTTTAATAGACACATGATTGGCCAGTGAAATGCCTCGCAGCTCATTAAGACGTTTTTCCAACGAATCTATTACGGAGGCATTAATTTTCAGTAAAGGGGCAATACTGCTATCTGTTGCCCCTATGACAGCTAAAGGGAAGCACTGTAAGGCGAAAACTCCCAAGGTAATTATCAATGTTATTTTCTTACGAACATTATTCTTAATCATATCTGACCCTCCGAAATTTTTTTAATAGACACACAAATTTTCTTATCAATTATAGTTTACAATAACTAACAGTAAATTACAAATAAAACAGCAAGACATTACATATTGTTTCCGTTTTAATTTTAGATCTGAATCCTGAGATGAAATGAGGGCTGGGGTTTGCAATCAATCCTGGCCGTAATTGCCCATGATCGCTTCATTCTTATAGAAGCGCTCCTTCAAACCGTCGATTGTCTTTGGAGATACGCCTAATTCTTGAGCCAACTCCATGTCATTCTTATTCGCGGCCAGACCGGCAATAAAACGGTGAAAATCCACGCCCGCTTCATCGCACAAAAAGTGCACACTTGGCTCTATGCCCCAGGGCGGGCCGGAAAATCCTTGTTGTAAAGTTGTCGGCCCCGTTTCATATTTAGAAGTGCTTCCCTCACCGTCCAGGGAAACGAAACGGGCAGAGCCCAATTCAGTTGGAATAAAAGTTTCACCCTTTGGTACTTGCCCTCGTACATCTTGATCCTGCTTCTTCATTTCCGGATACCCCCTCACGATTTGTCGCCCGAGATTATAGATCTTTGGGAGACATAAACAACATCTGGTGCTCTCACTTTATTATGTACAAAAAACAAAATAATTAAGCGCCGAACGAAAAGCATTTCCAAAATGCCAGTTTGTTTGCTATGAGGACAGAGTTTGGATTAATAGTTTAAGAATCACCGGCGAAAAATACCCTTCAATCAGCGCGGCACCGAGCAATAAAAGGGCAAAACCGAGCATGAGAAACAGGTATTTTAGGAATGCCTCGGAAAGACGATAATCTCTCTGCTGACGACCACGGATTAAGTAGAGGGAAAATTTGATGGCGGCAACCGCGCTCAATAGATAGGCCGGTACCGAAAGGAGATTGGGCGGAATTAAAGCCAGCAAAGCCAGGATACTCCCCGGCCAGGCATTGCCAAAACAAAAAAATTCGAGCGTAAAACCCAAGACAAAACCACGGGTAAAAATAATCACTAAAACCAGCGGTAACCCGATAATCGTTAAGCCCAGCAAAAAAATTTTTCCTAGATTGAGGATGTTTTTCATTACTGCTTGTCTTGCTGAAACCGCAAAATTAAAATCGTCGCCGAATTGGGCCGTAATCTCCTGAAAGAGGCTCTGCATAAAGGTGCCTTGGTTTTTTTCCAGCGTCAGCATCCCCCAAAAACCAAATAACAAGCCTACTAAAAAACAGGACCCAACCAATAAGTAAAGCCACCAACTGCTGTAAAAATGTTGCGCCAATTGAACCTTGATTTTTTCCACTTTAAGCTCCTCCCTTTCTAATCTACCTTATGAAAGGGAAGACTTGTTTATGACAACTAATACTCATTAATCATTAACTGCGCTAAATACTGTACCGCCAGAACATCCTCCAACGCATTACTACTGGCCGCCACTAAGGTAATTCCCGTCTTTCGGGCCAACGTGGCCATGGCTAAGGCTCTTTTTATCCCGGCCCGGGCCGGTTCCGTTCCCTTCATCCTGAGCGTCCGGGCGACTGTTGCGGTAGTGAGTGCTCCTCCCAACTGAAAAACCGCATCAAAAATCACGCCACCGGCATCTGTTACCGCCACAGCTACTTTATCACGCCAGTCATGCAAGCGGGCTGTTTCTGCGCCGATATTCGGCAGAATTGCTTCCGCCTCCATGTTTTCCGCAGCAAAACCGGCCAGTACCGCCGACGCATTCTTTCGTCTTTGCGCCTCAGGGCCACTGCGCGGTTCCGTAATCACCACCAGCTTGGCCGCTTTTTGTTTGGCTTCTCCGGCCGCTGCCCGACCGATTGAATAAGGATTAATATATGGTAAGTTTTTCCCGGCAGGAGCGGCACCCCAAAAACCACAGCCACCGGCCTCCCTGATTGCTTCCAGGGTGGTTGACATATCGATCACATCAACCAGCACAACAAAACGCCCTTCCCACACGGCATTAACGGCCCCGGATAAATTATAGGCTATCTTTAATCCTTCCATAGATTCCTCCCGCCCCAGGGATCATTTCTAATTCGCCTCGTCGGCCTTTGATGATTAAATCCGCCACTTTTTCTCCGGCAACCTCCCGTAATTCACTTTCGGCAGCATGATGCAGGATATTCATTTCCGTTTTAAAGTACCCCAGCAGTTTTTCCCTGGTTTTTCTCCCTAAACCCGGGATGAACTCCAAGGGAATCTGATAATAATACCTCCCGCTCTGGGCCCTTCCCACACCCCGGAGATGCTCACCCATCAGCACAGCTTCTTTATCATGACCAATATCAATCTCTTGCCCCTTATCGTTACCTTTACCATTACCTTGTTGTCTTGCCCCTATGCTGATAATTTTATCCAAAACGCCAACAACAAAATTTCTCTCTTCACCACAAAAGGGGCAACGAAAAACCGGAGGCGGCATCCCTCCAGCGGCTTGTCCGCACTTATGGCAAAAACTCCGGTGATACTTGCCTAAACGCGGATCAAGTCCATAGTTGGCGAGAAGCGCTCCTTTGCGGCCTTTGAAGAGGCTCACCAAATCTTCATAACTGGGCGTTTCCAAAGAGACCAGATTATATTCCCGGCCGATTTTCTCTAAGGAATGGGCATCTGAATTAGCCAAAAACAGGCGCCCACGCAATTCGGGAATAAGCAAAGCCATGTCCCGGTCTGCTGACAAGCCCAACTCAAGAGCTGTAATTTTCTCCGCTACATCGCCAAAAACCTCAGTCAGACTAGGAGCACAATTGCCATAGATGCTTTTATAAGGTGTAAAGATATGAGCCGGCAGCAAAAAGCCGTCTCTTTTTTGGACAGCGCGGAAAAGCTCATAAGCAGATAAATAACAAAGCTGACTGCTTAAACGGTTATTCTTCACTTTCTGCCAGATATAACGGGCAAAATCCTCCAGCTTGGTTAAACTAGGAAAGAAGCAAAGCTGATGTGCTCTGCCTCCGTTAGCCTCAACTGTTTCTAACTCGACTCCCCCGATAAGCGTCAGCTTATCCCGATACCGAAAGCCGCCCCTGCTTTGCTCAACTAATTCACCGGCAGTCACTAATGCTTTAAGGTCCTGTAAAACTCCGACTGTGCCACAATCAACAATGCCGACGATATCAATGCCTTTTCTTTCCACACATTCTTTGAGGATATTGGGCAAAGTCAATTGGGAACTGGCGGTTATTTTCACCGCGTGACCGTCACCATCACGCCCGATATGCACATGCAAATCAAGGAAAGCCGGTTGAGCCAGTTTTACCTCCATCCCGGGCCTACTCTTCATCCCCGGATAACCTTCTTTCCAGCAACAGCAGCGCCAGAATTGTTTTGCCGTCTTTAATCGACCCCGCCTCGATCATGGCAAATATTTCGGCCAACGGAAATTTCTCATAGGTGATTATTTCATCAGGATCCGGATGCGCCTCCTCTTTCTCTAAATCCGTGGCGAAATAGAGATGCATCTTTTCATTACTAAAACCGGGGGCGGTATAAAAAGTCCCCAGCTTCTCCCACCTTTTGGCGATGAAGCCGGTCTCCTCGGCTAATTCCCGCGGGGCGGATTCTGACGGGTCTTCGCCCTGTTCTAGTTTTCCGGCCGGAATTTCATAGAGCACTTCCTGAACCGGATAACGATATTGTCTGACCAGAATTACTTCATTTTGCGCATTTAACGCCACAATTGCTACCGCTCCCGGATGGGTCACCATTTCTCTGGTGGAGATATGCCCATTGGACAGGGTGACCTCATCCACACAAAAATGTAGATATCTGCCTTTTTCCTCCACTAATCTTTTGTTAAACTTTTCCTCCATTGATCTTCCTCCTCTCATTATTGCAAAGCAAAAAACATATACTAGATTAAATCAGGGCGAATCTCCTCTTTTCATCATCGCCAAAAAGGAGCTATGAAGATGATTATTTCTCCCCAAGGCTTCTGGTTATGCGGAAAACCGCGGGAAATCCTTCAACAACTTCGTCAATTAAGCGCAAACTGCATTTATGTGCAGGAACTCATCGAAAAGCATTTATCCCGCCTCAATGGTCATCTGCCTGGCTACTACTTCACCAACCGCCGCGGCAGCTAGAAAAAACGCCGGATCTTCAACAAAACTTCTCCCCATGGAGGAGAGTGACAAGCCATGTTTTTGGGCAAACCGGATTCCTTCTTGTCCTTGCCCCCAGAACAGCTGGTATCGTTCCGCCCGGATTTGCCGCAGCTGTTGGAGGAGGTATTCTTTTTTATCGGCGCTTAATTCAGGCAGAACAAGTCTTGTCTGCGCCAGGGAAATGTCGTTTATGGCCGTCAGCGTATGATGACTTATTCCGTAATGACGTTCCCGCCCTTCGGCAAAACTCAGGCGGGGAATGGTATAGGATTGGCCAGATAGAACATGAACGGCGTTAATTATCTGTCCTAACTCCAGGGCCGTGGTGCCCCATTTCGTCTTTGTCCCCACAATTCCCGGCCCCATTAAGACAATAATGACCTCTGCCCGGAGGATCTCTTTGGCCGCCAGCAAACCACTGTAAAGGTTTACTGCCTCAAGATCACCCCCATAGGCATGCCCTACTGTTATTGTACCACAAAGCAGCCCCATTTTTTTCAGAGTTCGAACCGCGTCACTTAAAGCAAGCGGCAAGGCCCCGCCATCTGTCATCACATAGGCGATGCGCAGGTTTTCCCGCACTGCTTTTAAACCACAAACACAGGGAACCAGCATACTGTGCAAAGAACCGGAAATCACCGGCAGCCCCTCCAGGCTTTCCGCCCGTAAAAACTGCTCGTGGGCCGGGCTGTCTTCTTCCTCGACGGTACATACCTTTACCTGAAAAGGCGTATAGCGGACTTTCATGATATGCCCGGGTGAATCTGTCGCCGCCTTACTACTGCCCTGGCGGTTTTTTTCCGCTCCTGCGGCAGAAGAACAAAGATTCATCACAAAATGATAACCACCAGTGCCTAACCCCAAATCGACCGCCGTTGTATTCAGAAAAACTAGATCCCCTACTTTAAGCTCACCGCATTGCCGGGGAAAAGCGTAGGCTTTGCTTTCCACCCCATTTACCAGCACCCGCAGCTTGCACAACTCCGGACTTTGGTCTTCTATTTTCGTGATAATTCCCATTGCGCGGTTAATCATCTTTTACACCCGTCCGGGCAGGCTCGCTCTGCCCCACTCATCGATTCTCTTTAACCAGGGATTTTTTTCGATCAAAACTGATAAGGAATATTTTATGGTCACCACATGCAAAGTAATCAACAAACAAAGCAAGATTAATCTGACCAAGAAAGGGGTGGCCAGCAGCAGCAGACCGCCAATCATCCCGAGGACATTGGAACCAGTGTCACCTAGCATGGCCTTGCCTTGTAAATCATAAGGCGCATAAGCAAAAATAACGCCTAAAGCGGCAAATAGTAGGGCCCGCTCCGGTACGAAGAGCGCTGACCAAATAAAGAGAAAAATAGTGCCTTTTAAAGCGCGGCCCGGTCTTAAATCCAGCAAATTAATACTATTCACGGTGAGCACAAGCAACAACCAATCAAGAAGCATGGCAAGATTTTTCCCGCCGGACAGAAAGACAACCCAGCCGGCAATAGTGCTGATTAGTATTGCTTTGACCAGTCCTGTGCTCAGCTTTTTTTCCTGAAAAAAATAGCGAAAATGAGGCAGCAAACCACGGGGATAACTGCCCCCGGATAGATCATCTAATAAACCGGCTACGGCCGCCCCCAGAATCGCCAGTAAAAAAAGCGGGACCGTATTTCTTTCCTCTGTCCATAAGCAGGGGAGTAAAGAAAAACTCAGAACCAGCGGAAAAATGACCCCCGTAATCGCCGGGATCCCTATCCCCTGCCAGTTATCCCTGACCATCCCCCCACGCTGAATCATCGCCACTAGATAAGGCAGGATCAGCCATGCCGCCAGAAAAGAAAGCAACAAAATCCCTACCTCAAATAAATAGCTGATCTTAATCCCTCCCTTGGCCTATTCTTTATTAACATGCTTTTTTGCCCACAGAACCCGGCAAATATGGTAAAACTGTCTCCCCCGATGCCAAAAACCGCGCCAATCCTTACCGGGTGGACAATGGGCCAAATCCAGCGGGATCTCGAGAACACGATAACCGCGCCGCAAAGCATCAATGGACATCCCAAGCTCCAGCCCAAACCCTTCCGAAAAAGGGAGAAGGCTCTCCAAGACCCGTTTTGGGGCCGCTCTTTGCCCAGAAAGAGGGGCCTCCACCATTGCTCCGGTAAGATATTTTATCCCCAATTGGGCTGTTTTACGCGCAAGCCCGAAACCTCCGCCTGCTTTATTTTTAGGAAAGACGGCCACCGTGATGTCCGCTTGTCCCCGCAAAATAGGGGCGATTAATTTTAAGGCCTGACCGGCACTCTCTTGCAAATCGGCATCCACCATGAGCACAATCTCTCCCCGTAAGGAGGCAAGTCCGATGGCCAAAGCTCTGCCCTTCCCCTGATTGCGGGAAAGACGAATTACTCTTGCCCCGGAAGCAGCAGATCGGAAGAGCGTCG
>ENA-UOYA01000667-UOYA01000667.1-activated-sludge-metagenome-genome-assembly--contig:-NODE-667-length-41149-cov-32.924831_pt1 | contig 41149 bp, 23 predicted proteins | sample MGYA00238163_ERZ764804 | MGnify/ENA primary metagenome ERZ764804 (study PRJEB28919, sample SAMN05720223) | activated sludge metagenome | isolation source: Anaerobic digester | place: Hong Kong...
TCGTTATTGACGCGCGAAAAAGCGTTGTATGGGCTGATTTTTGTTGTAGCATTGGCAATGCGTTTGATTGCGTTGGGCAATTTGCCGTTGGGGGAGGGGGAGGCGACGCTGGCAATGCAAGCGTTGGAGCAAAGCCGTGGGCTTGCGCCAGCTCTCTCACCGCAACCGGGCTATCTTCAATTGACAACGTTGCTGTTTTACATGTTGGGTGCCGGGCCAGTGTTGGCGCGATTGTGGCCTGCGCTGGTTGGCAGCTTGTTGGTGTTGGCACCATTCTTCCTTCGCCGCTTTGTGGGGCGCGTTCCAGCGCTGCTGTTTGCTTTTTTCCTTGCTTTTGACCCGGGGATGGTGGCGATTTCTCGGCAGGCAGATGGAGGCATGCTGGCGGTTAGCGGTGTTGTGCTAGCAGTTGCGTTCTTGTTAGCGGGGCATCCGGTTGGGTCGGGGATTTTCTTGGGCGTGGGGCTGTTGGGCGGTCCGCAGGTTTGGCCGGGGCTGATTGCATTGGGCGTGGCCTGGGCGGTTGCGCGTCCAACCGATGTAGAGGAGGTGCCCTTGCCGCGCCATTGGTTGCGAACGATGTTGATTTGGGCCGGCGGAACTTTGCTGGTTTTGGGGAGCTTGCTGTTGCTTGCGCCGAGTGGTTTGAGTGCCTTTGGACAGAGCCTGGTGACGTATGGGCAAGGTTGGTTTGCAAAGCCACTTGCGACAACAACACCCTGGCCAAACTGGCAAGAAGCAAAATCGGTTGGTCATTTGTTGCTAGCCCTGGTGGTGTACCATCCATGGGTGTTGGTCATTGGCCTTGTGGCTGGGCTGCGTTCTGTTGGTCAACGCGGTTCAATCAATCGCTTTTTGTTGATTTGGTGGGGGGCGGCTTTGTTTTTGGCCTTGGCGTATCCGGGGCGACAGGTGACGGATTTGGCGTGGAGTTTATTGCCGCTTTTGTTGTTGGCAGCACGGCAGGTGGTGAGTTGGGTGACTGTGCAAAAGGGAGATGGCTTGCCAGCGTTGATGCTGGCGGGAATGTCTTTTGTTTTGGCCGTGTTTGTTTGGATGCGTTGGCTGATGTATCTGACCGCTTCTGTTGATCCGGTATCGGTTTTTGCGTTGCAGGCGCCATTGCATTTGGCTGCGTTGGCAACCGCAGTGGGTATGATTGTGGTATTAGGGTTGCTGGTTGGGTTTGGTTGGAATGGGCGCTCTGCGAAATTGGGCTTGCTTGGTGGGCTGGGCGCGGCGCTTCTCTTATACAGCTTTGGCGTTGCGCTGGGAGCGGGTGGATTCAGAGGGCAACAACCGGAGTTGTGGCGACAACAACCTGTGTTTTTGGACGCAGATTTATTGGTCAAGTCTTTGGTGCAGGCATCGCAATGGACAACAAGAGAAAATTATGCAGTGGATGGCGTGGTAGCCGGTGTCCCTTCAGAGTCGCTGCGTTGGGAATTGCGCGATTTCCGAAACATTCGCTTTGAACCGGTGTTGCCTGTGCTGAATGTTGAAAACCCACCGACTGTGTTAATCACGATGGAACAAGAGGAACTTGCGGCAAGTGTGCAGTATACTGGTCAGCCTTTTACCATTGCTGCGTATGTGCCATGGGATTTGATGTTGACGAAGGAATTTGGCTTTTGGTCGACGATGCGACGTGCGCCATTGCAAGAGCCAACGATTGTCTTGTGGGTGCGCACAGACCGCTTTCCAGGGAGTAAATAAAGAATGATTTGGGAAAGAGGCAAATGAAAAAACCGACAATTATTGCAATTGATGGGCCGGCAAGCTCGGGTAAATCCACGTTGGGTCAGAAGCTGGCAGAGCAGTTGGGGTATCTGTATTTCGATACGGGGGTGATGTATCGAGCAGTGACCTGGGCGGCGCTGCAAGCTTTGGGGAGCGTGGCGGATGAGGCGGCGGTGGTAGCGCTGGCCGAGGCGGTGCAGATTGATGTGCGTCCGCCCAGTGTGGACGACGGGCGATTGGTGGATGTGTTGTTGAATGGAGAAGATATCAGCTGGCAGATTCGCCGCCCGGAAGTGGATGCCAATGTCTCGCAGGCCTCGGCCTATGCGGGGGTGCGGCGAGCGATGACACAACAACAGCGCCGAATTGGTCAGCGTGGTCAGGTGGTGATGGTTGGGCGCGATATCGGGACGGTGGTGTTGCCGGAAGCAGAGTTGAAAATTTATTTGGATGCTTCGGTGGAAGAGCGTGCCCGACGACGGTATCAAGAGATTTGTTGTCGCGGACAGGTTGTTGATTATGAGGAGATTTTGGCTTCTATGCGCCGCAGAGATGAGATTGACTCGACCCGCGCCCTTGCGCCACTTCGTCCGGCTGAAGACGCGATTATTCTCGATTCGGATCACCTGGATGCGGATGCTGTATTGAAGCAAGTGTTGGACTTGTTAAGGGATTTGTAAACAGAATCATTAGAAAAAGGTGCGTTCTGCGTCTTGTCAGAAGTAGGGCTATGCTATAATCAACTTGTATGAACCCGTTCATCACATTGCTTAATGATATTCCATTTTTAGACTGGCCATATCATCTGTTGGGATGGGTGGGTTTGTTATTAATGTTAGGCGGGTTTGCAGTTGGGCTATGGCGTTGGTGGCAGCCCATAAATTTGCGACACAGCAATCAGTGGCTGTTGTTTGCTGCTTTCATATTGTTGTTGCCCTTGACGAGTTTGTTTTTGGCGGTGCAACTGCCTGGAGAAGCAGCAATACCTTTGCCGTACATGTTGACGGAGTTGAGCGCCCCTGTGCTGATTTTCCTGTTTGCGTTGCCGTGGGTGCTGGCTGCGGGAATGTTGGGGTTGGTGCCGGCAGTGATATTGGCGTTTTTAAGCGGGGTGTTGCTGGCGTTGTTCCGCACACACACCTTGTTTACGCCACTGGAGATTGGCTTGCTGGGGCTGTTCTATGCGGTTGCAGTGCGGCAACCCTATCGCACGCGCTTTTACCGTGCTTTGCGACAGCCATTTGTAGCCGCGGGGTTTGTGTCACTGCTGAGCGTTCCGCTGCATATGTTGGTGGTGTTTTTCTCAACAAATGGCGGCCTGGCAGTGCGCCTGGATTATGCGCTGACGCAGGTATGGTTGCAGGCGGGGGCTCGGGTGCTGGAATTGCTGATAGCGGGTGGGGTGGCAAGCCTGGTGTATTCGCTTTCCGTCCGACGGAAAGAGGATATTTGGTATCGGCCTGTGAGCTTGCAGCCTTCACCGGGTGAAAGTAGCCTTGAGCAGCGCCTTCTGTATGGCATTTTCATTGTGGTGGTTGCTTTGGCGTTGGTGTTGACTGTGGCAGATTGGGCAGTGGCAGGGGCGGCAGCAAGGCGGATGATTGAAGACCGTTTGGCAAGTGCGGCGCGCCTTTCAACCGATAGTTTGCCTTATTTCCTGGAGACGGGACAGAGTCTGACGCTGAAAATTGCGCAACCCGATCTTGTTCAGTTAGATGAGGCGGCGCGCATACAGGCGCTTTCGAATCATTTGCGCTCTGTGCCATTTTTCAGGCAGCTGAGTCTGTTTGACGCGCAGGGCGTGTCTATTGGCGGCTACCCGGTGGCATTGTTTGAGCAGATTCGGCCAACGGAGGAAGAGCGGGTTGCTATTCAGTTGGCGCTGAAAGGCATTCCGGCACAAACGGTGACGGTTCCGCCCTGGCCTGGAGAAAACACGGCGCAGGTTTCATTCATCGCCTCGATTCGCGACGACAATGGGCAGGTGGTAGGGGTTTTGCTTGGACGCACTGACCTGAACAGCAATCCGTTTACACAGTCTACCATTCAGGCTTTGCAGGCAATTGCAGATTTGGGTGGTGAAGGTGTCATCCTGGATGAGAATCAGCATATTTTGTATCATACGTCTTCTAGTAGCGGGGCGCTGGTGATGAGTACGTATATTGGTCGCCTGACAGAACAAGAGGCGTTTTATGATGATGTGTCGGCGACTGGCACGCGTCAGCTGGTATATTACCGTCCGGGAAGTGGCAAGCCCTGGGGGGTAGTGGTCAGTGTTCCGGCGGAACTTGCGCAACAGCTGGCCTTGAATATCGCAGTTCCGTTGTTGGTCATTTTGGTTGGGGTGGTGGCGATTGCTTTTGTGGGGCTGCGATTGAGCTTGCGGTCAGTGACAGCGTCGTTGCAAAAGCTTTCAGAGCAGTCGGCGGAAATGGCGCGTGGAAAACTGGAAACCCCTGTGGCGGTGACGGGGGTAGATGAAGTTGGACGTTTGGCAGCGGCATTTGAGAAAATGCGCGTGAGTCTGCGGGCGCGCCTGGAGGAATTAAATCGTTTGTTGGTGGTTAGTCAGAGCGTGGCGGCCAACCTGGATGTGACGGAGGCCGTGCGTCCGGTGTTGGAAGCGGCGTGTGCGGATCAGGCAGCTGCGGCGCGGGTTGTTTTGATTCGCGATGTTACAATGAGCCTGGAAGGCAATGAATGGGTCTCGGTTGGGGTTGGCGATGCGTCGGAAGAATATGCCTATTTGGACGGTCAGATTTTTGATTTGACGCGACAGAAGTCGGTTGTTTCCATCCCTAATCTGGCGCGCATTCGCCGGTTAAACGTTCTGCCGGGGCGTTCGCAACCGGGGGCTGTATTGGCGGTGCCAATTTATCATGAAAATACGTATTATGGCGCGCTGTGGGTGGCGTATCAACAGGCACGCAATTTTGACGAAGAAGAGGTTCGCTTCTTGAGTACGTTGGCGGGTGAGGTTGCTTTGGCGGCGGCCAATTCTCACCTATACACAACGGCAGAAATTGGCCGGCAGCGTTTGGAAGCTGTTTTGTCTTCTACGCCTGACCCGGTGTTGGTGTTCGATAAACAGAATTGTTTGTTCTTGCTGAACCCGGCAGCGGTGCAGTTACCTGGGTTGATTGCGACCGCTGTGATTGGACGCAGTGTGGAAGAAGTGATTGCTCATGCGGATTTGAAAAACATGCTGATGTCCCCGTTGGAGGGTGGGATTGCGTCGCGCGAGATTCACCTTGGCAATGGACGGATTTATTACGTCAGTGTGGCTCCTGTGATTCAGGAGAATGCCGAAGCAGGGGGGGCGCGACAGTTTGGTCGGATTTGCATGATGCGAGACATTACACATTTTAAGGAGCTGGATACGCTGAAATCAGATTTTGTGGCGACGGTTAGCCACGATTTGCGCTCGCCATTGACATTGATGCGTGGCTATGCAACGATGTTGCAGATGGTGGGGGAGATGAATGATCAGCAGAAGGCTTATGTGCAAAAGATGATTTTGGGGGTGGATAATATGTCGCGCCTGGTGAATAACCTGTTGGATTTGGGGCGCATTGAGGCGGGAATTGATTTGCGGCTGGAATTGACAAATGTTTGCGAAGTGGTGGAGCAGGTGATTGGTTCGTTGATGCCGCAGGCGACGCAGAAGAATTTGCAGTTGCTGAGTGAGGGGCTTTCCAATAAGGTGATGTTGCAGGCAGACCCTGCTTTGTTGCATCAGGCGTTGTATAACCTGGTTGAGAATGCGATCAAGTATACGCCGGTTGGTGGGCAAGTGTGGGTGCGGTTGAGCGTGGATGATGAGCGGGTAATGTTTGAGGTTCAAGATACAGGGATTGGGGTTGCACCACTCGATTTGCCGCGTTTGTTCGAGAAGTTCTATCGCAGTGGACGACGTGAAGCATATCAACAACGTGGCACTGGTTTAGGGCTGGCGATTGTTAAATCGATTGCAGAGCGACACGGGGGACGGGTGTGGGTTGAAAGTCAACTGGGGAAGGGCAGCTCGTTCTTCATGGAAATCCCGTTGCGCCGTTCAGAAAATGCCACACAAAAATAAAAAAGAACCCATAACAAAACAAAGTTTTGTGGTATAATGCTCATTTGCATGATTGCTGTTATTTGCCCCTAAGTCGTACTCGCGCAGGGTTTACCCCTTGCGCATTGTTTGCTTAAACCAAGTTATACCAGGTTGCTGTTTGTGAGGAGGTCGGATCGTGGAAACCAAGAGTTTAGTTGCATTGCGTATCAACCTGGCTTCGCCGGATACGATTCGGAGCTGGTCGTATGGCGAGGTGCTGAAGCCGGAGACAATTAACTACCGGCGTTTAAGGCCAGAGAAAGATGGTTTGTTTTGTGAAGCTATTTTTGGCCCAACCAGAGATTATCAGTGCTACTGTGGTAAGTATAAGAACCCGCGCTATAAAGGAATTATTTGCGATAAGTGCGGCGTGGAAGTGACACGTGCTTCGGTGCGCCGTGAACGAATGGGGCATATTGAGCTTGCAACGCCGGTGGCGCATATCTGGTATACGCGGCGCATTCCCTCGTACTTGGGGCAGTTGTTGGATATCTCACGCCGTAATTTGGATCGGGTGTTGTATTTTGCGCAGTATATTGTGACGTATGTGGATGAGGAAGCACGACAGAAGGCGCAGAAGCGTTTGGAAGATGAAATTAGTGTTTCGGAGCGTGAGCAGGCTGCGCAGATCAATGCCAAAATTCTTGAAGTGAAGCAGACACGCGACCGTAAAATTGCTGAATTGCAGCAACGCAAGGCTGAAATTGAAACGCGGCGCGATGAACAGATTGCTGCTCGTCTGGAGCCTGTGATTCAGGAAGGGCAGTCGTTGGAGCGACGTTTGCAGGATGCTCTTGGTTCGCCGATACGCACACAGCTGGTTTTTGAGGCGGCCAAAGAGGTGGTGGCAGAGGCGGGCGAAGTGATCACGGCGCAGCACATTGCGCGAGTGCAAAAAGTTGTTAAGCGTCGTTTGGAAGAATTGGAAGCGGAGCTGAAGGGCGAGATTGATCGCGAGCTTGAACAGATTAAGATGAATGTGGCGGAATTGCGCGCTGCGGCTGATTTGGAGATGGAACAGTTGCGCAATCAGATGGAAGATCAATCTCAGGCTTCGCAAGGACAAAATGCGCATTATCGCGACGAACTGCAAGATCTGCGTCCTTTCACGTTCTTGAGCGAGAGCCGCTACCGCGAACTCAAGGCGCGTTGGGGACAGGTGTTCCGCGCCGATATGGGTGCTGAGGCGTTCTATGATATTTTGCGCCGGCTGGATTTGGATAAACTTTCAGAAGAGTTGTGGCATGAAGTGCGCACCTCGAAGAGCAAGCAAAAGCGCAAGAAGGCGACCACACGGCTGAAAGTTGTTGAATCGTTCCGTCGTTCTGGCAATCGTCCTGAATGGATGATTTTGACGGTGCTACCGGTCATTCCGCCCGATTTGCGGCCAATGGTGCAATTGGATGGCGGTCGCTTTGCGACTTCTGATTTGAATGATTTGTATCGGCGCGTCATCAATCGCAATAATCGCTTGAAGCGGTTGTTGGAATTGGGCGCACCAGATGTGATTGTGCGCAACGAGAAACGGATGCTGCAAGAGGCTGTGGATTCATTGGTAGATAATTCACAACGCGGCAAGGCACTTTCACGGCGCGGACGACGTGAGTTGAAGTCTTTGAGCGATATGCTGAAGGGCAAGAAGGGTCGCTTCCGCCGCAATTTGCTGGGCAAGCGCGTGGATTATTCGGGCCGTTCTGTGATTGTGGTGGGGCCGAAGCTGAAGCTCTATCAGTGCGGTTTGCCGAAGACGATGGCGTTGGAATTGTATCGTCCATTCGTGATTGCACGTCTTGTGGAGCACAATTATGCTGCGAATGTGAAGGGCGCACGTCGTTTCATCGAACGCAACCGGCCCGAAGTGTGGGAAGTGCTGGAAGAGGTGATCCGCGATCGCCCGGTTTTGCTCAACCGTGCACCAACGCTGCACCGCTTGGGTATTCAGGCATTTGAACCGATCCTCGTGGAGGGGTCGGCGATTGAGCTTCACCCGCTTGTGACGACCGCTTTCAACGCGGACTTTGATGGCGATCAGATGGCTGTGCATGTGCCGCTTTCGCAAAAGGCGGTCAATGAAGCGCGCATGTTGATGCTTTCTTCGCGTAATTTGCTCAAACCAGCAGATGGTGAGCCAATCATCAGTCCCTCGAAAGACATGGTGTTGGGTGTATATTATCTGACGGTTAGCGACACGAATGCACATCGTGGGGATGGGCGGGTGTTTGCCAACATGGATGAGGTCGAGATGGCCTATGAGCTTGGTCAGGTAGATATACACGCCAATATTCGCTTCTTGGCGGATACGTATTACGATGAGCAGGGCCATCGCCTGGATAAGCCAATTCATTTGTTGCTTGAGACGACGGTTGGTCGGGTTTTGTTCAATCGCATTCTGCCACCCGAAGTGAGATTTATGAACCATGTGTTGGATAAGGGTGGCGTGAAGGACTTGATTGCTGAGGTGTACGAAATCTGCGGCGACACGGTGACGACTGTGGTGGCAGACAGCATCAAAGATATTGGCTTTGAGTATGCAATGCGCTCTGGCTCGACTTTGGCGGTGGCTGATATTTCTTTGCCAGCTGAGAAGGAAGGAATTTTGGCCGACGCGCAGCGCAATGTGGAAAAGCTGGAGCGAGATTATCGCCGTGGTTTGTTGACGGAGCAGGAACGCAATGAGCGTCAGATTGAAATCTGGCAGCAGACAACCAAACTGGTGGCAGATGCGGTGCGTCGTAACTTGGACCCAACCGGCAACCTGGCAACGATGGCAAACTCTGGCGCTACGAAAGGTGGTTTTGGCCCAATTTCGCAGTTGGCTGGAATGCGCGGTTTGATGGCTGACCCGGCAGGGCGCATCATTCGCTTGCCCATTCAGTCGAATTTCCGCGAAGGGCTGACGGCGCTGGAATACTTTATCTCTACACACGGTTCTCGCAAGGGTCTGGCGGATACGGCGCTGCGTACTGCGGATGCCGGGTATTTGACGCGCCGTCTGGTGGACGTGGCCCAGGATATGATCATCAATGATGTGGATTGTGGCACGCGTGAAGGCATTTGGCTGCGCAAGAGCGATGATGTGGCGGGGCAATCGTTTGGGACACGCCTGTATGGCCGTTTGGCTGCGGCACGGATCGTTGATCCTTTGACCGGTGAGGTGTTGGCTGAGCACAACGACATGCTTGACCATGCGCTTGTTCGCCGCATTATCAAGGCTGGCATTACAGAAGTCAAGGTGCGCTCGCCATTGACTTGTGAAATGGAACATGGCATTTGTGCACATTGCTATGGCATGGATCTCGGTCGGGGACGATTGGTCGAGACTGGGGCAGCCGTTGGAATTGTGGCGGCTGAATCGATTGGCGAGCCGGGCACGCAGCTGACCTTGCGCACGTTCCACGCGGGGGGTGTGGCGGCAGGTGGAGATATTACGACCGGTCTGCCGCGCGTGGAAGAGCTGTTTGAGGCACGGCGAGCTCCCAAGGGCGAGGCGGTGATTACCCGCATCGCTGGTACGGCGAAGATCATTCAGTCAGATCGTTATACCGATTTGCGCACGGTGCGCGTGGATCATAGCGAGATGGTCAGCGACGAGTATGATGTGCCTGAATCTTGGGAGATTAAGGTGCAGGATGGAACAACGGTTTCGCTGAACGACCCGATTGCGGTTCACGAAGAAGCTTCGATTGTTGCGCAGCACAATGGCCGCGTGCGCGTGGAGGGACGAAAGGTCATCGTCTCTTACGAACAGCGCGAATCGGAAGAATATGAGATTCCAACAACGGCGCGCTTGCTGATCAAGGACAATGAACACGTTGAAGTTGGTCAGGCGCTGACGGAAGGGTCTTTGAATCCGCATACCATTTTGAGGCTGAAAGGCCGCGAAGCCTGTCAGATGTACTTGCTGTCTGAAATTCAGAAGGTGTATCGTTCACAGGGTCAGAACATTCATGACAAGCACTTTGAGGTGATGTTGCGCAAGATGCTTGGACGTGTGCAGGTGATTCGCCCTGGCGATACGGGCTACCTGCCGATGGATTTGGTGGATCGGTTGGAAATTCGCCGCGTGAATGAACGCATGATTGCAGAAGGCAAGCAACCGGCGCGCTATGCTGAGGTGTTGTTGGGTGTGACCAAGGCTTCGCTCAGCACAGATTCGTTCTTGTCGGCGTCCTCCTTCCAGCACACGATTAAGGTGTTGGCGGGTGCGGCAATTGCCTCAGCAGAAGATCCATTGTATGGCTTGAAGGAAAACGTGATCATCGGCAAGCTCATTCCCGCAGGCACGGGGTTTGTGTTTGGGCGATTCGCTGGTGCGTCTGGGCAGTCTGCACAACCTGAGCAGACGGGGCAAGAATTGCTCGAGCCGATTGAATAGGTTGGATGGTTGTAAAGCAGGTTGGCAGCCCCTTCCAGAAAGTGGAAGGGGCTGTTTGTAATTCTGGGCTATAATCAAGCACGGAACGTATCATTTTTTGGGAGTGTGTGGAAGATGGAAATTGGATTGGTGCGTAAAGTGGATATTGATCAGGAGATGCAGCAATCATACCTGGATTATGCGATGAGCGTGATTGTGGCGCGGGCATTGCCGGATGCGCGCGATGGTCTGAAACCTGTGCAGCGGCGGATTTTGTATGCCATGCATGATATGGGCTTGCGTTCTGAAGCGGCTTATAAAAAGTCGGCGCGTATTGTTGGCGAGGTATTGGGTAAATATCATCCTCATGGCGATGTGGCAGTGTATGAGGCAATGGCGCGCCTGGCACAAACGTTTAGTATGCGCTACCCTTTGGTGGATGGACAGGGCAACTTTGGTAGTGTGGATGGCGACCCGCCGGCGGCAATGCGCTATACGGAGGCACGCTTGATGCCGTTTGCAGTAGATTTGTTAGCGCAAATTGACCGTGATACGATCAATTTTGTGCGCAATTTTGATGATACGCTGGATGAGCCGGAGGTTTTGCCAGCAGCATTGCCAAATTTGTTGGTGAATGGGGCAAGTGGCATTGCTGTCGGCATGGCGACCAATATTCCGCCGCACAATTTGGGCGAGGTGGTGGATGCGTTGGGGTTCATGTTGGAGAAGTGGGAGCGGTTGGAAGAAATCAGCGTGAGTGATTTGGTGCAGTACATTCAGGGACCTGATTTGCCGACCGGGGGAATTATTTTACAGGATCAGCAGGGCAATGATTTGCTGAGCGCCTACGGCAGTGGGCGGGGACGGGTGACGGTGCGCGGGCGAGTGCATTTTGAAGAAATGGGGCGAGGGCGCAACCGGATGATCATCACGGAGCTGCCTTATCAGACAAATAAGGCAGCATTGATTGAGCGGATTGCTGAGTTGGTGCGTGAGGGGACGTTGGAAGGGATTGCCGATTTGCGCGATGAATCGGATCGGCAGGGGATGCGCGTGGTGATTGAGCTGAAGCAGGCGGCGGATGGTGAAGGTATTTTGCGGCAGCTTTATCGGCGCACGCCGTTGGAGACGACGCTGAGCATTAGCTTGCTGGCGCTGGTCAATGGGGAGCCGCGTCTTTTGTCATTGAAACAGGCGTTGCGGGTGTATTTGGAGCATCGGCTCGAAGTGGTGCGGCGTCGCAGCGAATATGACCTTGCCAGGGCGCGGCAGCGTTTGCATATTTTGGAGGGGTTGCGCATTGCGCTGAGTCAGTTAGATGAGGTGATTGCTACGATTCGCAATGCCCCGGATGTGGAAACGGCGCGGGAGCGACTGATCAAGCGGTTCAAGCTGTCTGAGCTTCAGGCACAGGCAATTTTGGAGATGCAGCTGCGTCGGTTGGCTGCTTTGGAACGCAAGAAGATTGAACAGGAATATAAAGAATTGCTGGCGCAGATCAAGGAATTGGAGGCGTTGCTGAAATCGCCCAAGAAGATGCGCGAGGTGGTGCGGGCGGAGCTGCTGGAAATGCGGCAGCGATATGCGGATCGGCGGCGCACGCAGATTGTGGCGTTGCGCGAAGGCGAAGTGGCAGCAGATTTGCTGACAGCAACGGATTTAACCCCGGCACAGGTCGTTTGGGTGGGGTTGATGCCGGATGGTGTGATTGCGCGCACCCAGGCGGATGAACTGCCGCGCATCAGCGGGCGGCAGGCACCGATGGCTTTGCTGCGCACCAATACCCATCATACGTTGTATTTGGTGACGCGCAGTGGGCGAGCAGCAGCAGTTGCTGTTCATGCGATTCCTGAGGCGGCAACGTTTGCTGAGGGAGTGGCCGTCAGCAAGGTGTGCGCTTTGACAACAGAAGAGGAAGTGGTGGGGCTGTTTTCCTTGCCGCAGACCTTTGCAGAGGATGGCCCAACCTGTTATGTGACGACAGTGTCACGAGAGGGGGTGGTGAAAAAGACGCTTGCGACCGACCTGCCCGGGCCCTCGATGCAGGCGTTTGTGCTGGTTAAGATGAATCCGGGAGATGTGCTGCAAAGCGTACTGTTGACGCAGGATGAGACGGAATTGCTGTTGGTGACGGAGCATGGTATGTTGATCCGTTTTGCGGGGCAAGAAGTACGTCCAATGGGGTTGTTGGCAGCTGGCGTCAACGGGATAAAGCTGATGGCGGGGGACCATGTGTTGGGGGCTGAGCGGGTGCAAGAAGGGACTTTGCTATTGGCGGCTTCTAATGGGATGGGGTGGCGGTTCGAAATGGAGAATTTGCCGCTGCAGGGGCGTGCCGGGCAAGGTGTGATTGGCTGCAAACTGCCTTCCGGGGTGAAGTTGATTGGTCTGATGGGGGGAGAGGCGACGCAGACAGGCATTGTGCATTTCCAGCAGGCCGCGGCGCGGTTGGTGCGCATGGGCCAAATTGAAGTGGGCAAACGAGCGGGGAAGGGCCTGGAGCTTGTGCCGTTGAAGGAAGGGGATGCGTTGATACATTTAACGGTGCAGGTAGATGGATTGTCGTTTTGGATGCCGAAAAAACCAGCAACAGCTGCTGGACGGACGAAGAGCCGTGCGCCAAAACAGCTGCCGCTGATGCAGGAGAAGGCGTTGCCAACGGCGCGAAAGTCCGCTCAGAAATCAGCTGCCGAAAAGCCTGCGACGAGAGGCAAACCTGCAGAATCAACGACAAAACAGAAGGTGAGCAGAAAGCCGAAATCGGTGGAAGCTGAGGCGGAGAAAAAGCCAACGCGCAAAGCGCGTAAGGGTGAAGCTGCTTAAGAAGCCTCGGTCAATGTGCCTTCCAGACCCAGTTCAGGGGCAATTTTGCGCATTGCCAGGATGACGTTATCTACGTGTTCCCAAAGGGGCAGCCCAAATTCGGCGGCCCCCTTTTCCATTTCCTCACGGTTGGCGCCGGCTGCAAAGGCGCGGTCTTTCCACTTCTTTTTGACGGAGGAAGCGGTTAGGTCATAGAGGGAGCGGGAGGGGCGCACGAGAGCAACGGCGGTAATCAGCCCGGTGATTTCATCACAGGCGTAGAGTGCTTTTTCCATCAGCGTCTGACGCGGTAGCCCGGTGTGATCAGCGTGACAGAGGATGGCGCGCACGATTTCTTCTGGAACATTGTGCTGACGCAAAATGGGCGCTCCAGCGAGGGGGTGTTGTTCAATGGTGGGGTGAATTTCCCAATCGAAATCATGCAAAAGGCCGGTGATGCCCCAGGTTTCAATATCCTGATCAAACTTTTCGGCGTAAAAACGCATGGCTGCTTCTACAGATAGCATGTGCTGGATCAGGTGGGGGTTTTTGACATAGGTTTGAACGACGGAAAGTGCTTCAGAACGGTTCATGGTACCTCATGTTTGGATGGATTGGGGAAGATTGGCTCGGGCTGACCAAGGACAGGTAGGGGATGGCTTATGCCTGTTTCCCAAAAGGCGACCAGGGTAGCTGGGATTTCGCGAATTTGCCAAAGGCGATAGGAGCGAGGATGGTAAGTGCGTTGGTCTGCAGCGACACCAATGGCAGGCAGGCCAAGGGCGTTGCAGGTGAACAGGGCGCGCGGCAGGTGATAGTTTTGAGTGACAAGGATGGCTTGATTGATGCCAAAAATTGCTTGAGCCCGGTAACAGGTGTCATAGGTGCGTCGGCCGGCGTAGTCCAGGACGATATCTTGTTCGGGGACACCGAGCTGCAGGGCATAGGCACGCATGGCGGCAGGTTCGTTATAGTAAACGAAGCGATTGTCGCCGCTCATGAGCAGCTTTTCGACTTTGCCCGCAAAGTATAGTTGAGCAGCTGTGAACACGCGGTCGCGCAGCACAGGCGAAGGGCTGCCATCTCGATTGAGGCCGGCACCGAAGACGATGGCTACTTGTCGGTTGGGGGTTGTTTCGACCGTGTAGGTGCGCGAGGCAGCATAAAGGGCGGTGATGAGACGCGGAAGCCCAAAAATCAAGAGCGCTGCAAGCGTAAGGTAGAACAAAATATGGAAGAACATGCGGGCACTCTTTTGCAGGATTTTAGTGGCCAATGAAATCTTGCGGGTTGAGCGAAAGCGCTTGAAGCGCCTGGCGAATTGGGTCATAGATTGAGTCATCCACGATGCGTAGGTCTTGAATATCGTAATCGAGTGCGCGGCTCAGGACTGCTTTTCCGGTGTTGTTGCGGGCAATTTGTTGCATGGTGTCAATCAGGTCTGCACGGATTTGAGCGGGGAGCGCCGGATGAACAGCTAAGCCGAGGTTGGGAATGATGGCATCGCTGCGCCAAAGGACGATGATGCGTTCACGGGCATCGGGCAGGTCATTGAGGATGGCAGGTGAGGTGCGGGGGTCGCCGGAGATGGCAAAAGTAGCCGCATAGTCGCAGATGCCTTTGATGTAAAGAGCGCGCACGGAGGCGGTGGGGGAGAGGGTAAGCACGCCTTTAGGGAAGGGAATATTATTGCTGGCGAGCAGGCTGGCGGGCAGCAGATAGCCGGAAATGGAAGCGTTTTCGATCCAACAGGGGCGTTTGCCACTTAGTTGTTGCAGGGCTGTAGCGGCATCTGCGCTGCTTTGGTCGGTGTTGGGGTCATAATAGGCGACAAAGCCACTTTCGATGTTGGCCATGAATTGCGTGCCGTAAAAATAGACACCAAAATGGTTGGAGAGTAAGGCGATATCAGCAATGCGTTGCTCGGATGCATAGAGATAGGGGAGGGGTTGTAGAAATGCAAGGTGGGTACGTCCTGTGCGCATGGATTCGAGCAACTCGGCTTCATTGGGGAAAATTTCTGCTTGAACCTGGTAGCCGGTTTGATTGGTGAGTGCGGTGACAATCTCGTTGATCTCAGGGCGCGACGATGGTTCTCCGTTGGGAAGGATGAAACCAAACACAATTGGGTTGCCTGATTGTCCGAGCGGGGGCAGGGTTGGCGAGGGCATGGGGCTTGGGGATGGGCTGATAGCTGGTGTGGCTGTGGGGGGAGGCGTGGGGGTGGCCTGGCAGGTGCTGAGCAATATGCCCAACAGCAGCGCAACCGTTGCAGGCAAAGCGTGTTTCAACCAACGGACACGGAAATTCATAAACTCTATTATAATCGGGTTTGAGGTTAGCTTCTTGAAGCGTGCAAGGTTTTGTTGTCAGTTTTGGCTGAGAAGGAGGAAGAGATGAGAAGTATCCGAAATAATGCAGTGGTGTTTCTGGTGCTGTTGCTGCTTTTGTTGGTGGGTGGAGTGGTGTTGTTGAGCATGGTTAACCGCATGATGGACCGGTCGCTAAACCCGTTGAGTGAGGCCAATGATCAATTGCAAACGCAGGTGAATGCTTTGCTGAACCCGACGCCTACCATCATTCCTGACCCGGTGACAATCATTCACGATGTGCAATCGCTGGCGAGACTGGAGACGATCCAATACAGTGTTGAGAAGGTCATCACCGCGGAGGTGGGACAAGGGTCGTTTGAGTTCTTGTTTGGGGATCGCTTGCTGTTTGTGGCGCACGGACGGGTGATTGCTGGGGTGGATTTGGCGAAGATTAGCGACCAGGATTTGTGGCTGCAGGGCGAAACATTGTACGTGAAGTTACCCTCAGCAGAAGTATTTGTGGCTGAGTTGGATAATGACAAGTCGTATGTCTTTGATCGGCAGACTGGATTGCTGGCACAACAAAATGTGAATCTGGAGACGCAGGCGCGTCAGGTGGCAGAAAGTGAGATTTTGAAGGCGGCTTTGAATGACGGTATTTTAGCGCAGGCGCAGATTAATGCCGAAAATTATCTGATGCGTCTATTCCGGCAATTGGGCTATCCTTCGGTGATTTTTGTGCAGCCAAACGCAACCCCGCAGCCTTGATTTTAGAGGCGCATTGTCCACGAATCTGCGGCGTATTTTTCGGCTTGCAGGGTTTGGGCGCGCTGATGTTCTGCTGGGCTTAGTTCACCAGGGACGAGGTTGAGCCCAAGAGTCTCGGCGAAGGCAGATTGAAAAGCCTGGGCGGCTTGTTGCCAGGTGGGCGGTGGGGTGAGGTAGTCTGCGGCGGTGGCAGCATGGGCAAGCAGACGTTGGGCAGCACGTTGGCGGGCCTCTTCATCTGGAAAGACGAGCGCCTGTGTGATGCGCGTTAAGTCGCCGTGAAGTGGAAAGGAACCATGCTGCAAGATGCCTTGGCTGCGGCGTGCTTGAGCACTGCCAAGTAATTTCTTGCCAGCAACAGTGATTTCATAATTGGAAGGGACCTCGAAGCAGACGGGGCCGTTGGGGGTGGTGTCGGTTGTAGGGTAGCGCGCGTCGGCAGCAGCTTGTAGTCCGAGGATGTGGAGGGCGCGCAGCAGGGCTTGTGCCAGGCGGCGATAGCTTTCCAAAACGCCGCCAGCCATGATGGGGTCATCTGGCGGGGTGATGACGGAGTAGGTCAGTTCGTCGGTGTGCAGAATGGCGCGACCACCGGTTGGACGACGGACGATTTGCCAGCCCAGGCGGTTGAGGGCGGCAAAATCTACTTCGTTAGCGGATTGAGCATAGCCGAGTGATAGGCAAGGCGGTTGCCAGGCATAGAGGCGCAGCGTAGGTGGGGCTTTTTGGCTACCTGTGGATTCCAATATAGCTTCATCAACGGCCATATTCCATGCACCGGTGGCCGGTGGGGTGAGCAAAAGACGCCAGGTTGGGTTAGACATGAGGGCTATTATACCGCGCGGATAGCGGATTAGACAAACTGACACGTGTAAACTTGACAAAATCTTTGAATGGAATAAAATGATAATAGTTTGTCGCTCACGGTCGTATTGGATGATTGTTAGGAAAGGAGGTGGTTTTTCAAAAAAAAGCGATCTGTTTTGGTTGACCCAGTGTATATGTTTTCTCAAACTACCAATCAAAAATTCAAATTCAAACATAAACTGTTCTGGAGGAAGAAGATGTCTAAGAAGTTGATGATGCTGATCAGCCTGGTGCTGATTGCGACTTTCGTTCTTGCGGCTTGCAATACGAAGACGCCTGAACCCGCTGCGAAGGAAGTGACGATCAAGATTTGGCATCAGTGGGATGGCAAGTATCTGGACGCGATCACGGCAGCTTTCAATGACTATACGGCTGCGCATCCGAATGTCAAGATTGATCTTTCCAAGCCCGAAGACGTGGCGAATGCATTGAATGTTGCCATTCCGGCTGGGGAAGGCCCCGACATCATCGGTTGGGCCAATGACAAAATTGGCGAGCAGGCACTGAAGGGCAATATCGTGAACCTGGATGATAAGGGCATCACGATGGACTTCCTCAAGGCCACCTATGAGCCAGCGGCGATCAATGGCGTCATGTGGCAGGGCAAGATCTGGGCGCTGCCTGAGACTCAGGAAGGCATTGCACTGATCTACAATAAAGACGTTGTTTCTGACAAGTATCTGCCCAGCGATCCGCTAAACTTTGATGATCTGTATGCTAAGGCGGAAGCCTTCCAGAAGGATACGGGCAAGGTGTTGGTCTGCAACCAGGCGTTTGGTGGCAGCGATGCGTATCACATGTCGCCGATCTTCTTTGGCTTTGGCCTGCCCAATTACATTGACGAAACTGGCAAGCCGAACCTGAATGCCCCCGAAGCCATCAAGGCTGCGGAGTGGTTCGCCAAATTCAAGAATGTTTCGTTGGCTGAAAACAGCTACGATATCTGCAAGGCTGCGTTGAAGGAAGGCAAAGTTGGCATGTGGTGGACTGGCCCCTGGGCGGTCGCGGGTGTTGAGGAAGATGGTGTCAATTACGGCATCATCCCCATGGGTCGCCCGTTCGTTGGCATTAAGACACTCATGCTGACCAAGAATGCAGTGGATCGTGGCAATACCGATGTCGCGTTGGATGTGATGAAGTACTTCACCAGCGCTGAGGTGCAGAAGAAGCTCTCGTTGGTCAACAAGACCATCCCGGCTGCAACAGCTGCTTTGAAAGATCCTGAAGTGCAGAAGCTGCCGGCAGTGGTTGGCTTTGGTGCTGCGCTGAATCTGGGCGTTCCGATGTCTCCTTCGCCCTACTCCTCAGCTCAGTGGGATCCGGTTGGCAAGGCCAGCCAGGCAATCTGGCAGGGCGCTGCTTCTCCGGCAGATGCAATGGCTGCGGCTCAAAAGGCTGCTGAAGATGCCGTTGCGCAAATGAAGTAATTTGTGCTTGGGCGGGGAGAGCTGATGGCTGGCTCTCCCCGCTTTTTTGTAAGGGGATAAAAGCCACAAACTGAGTTTTTTGAGAGGAGCGTAAGATGGCAAACTGGTCTGGGCGTCGCAGGTCATTGACCGCTTTAATGTTTCTATTCCCAACAATTGTGGCGGTGTTGATTTTCAACATCTACCCAACCACGTTGAATATTTACATTTCGTTTACCAATCGGAATAAATTTCGCCCCAATCCAGATTGTACAGCTGGTTTGACGGGGGTGCTTGATCCGCTGTGCTGGCCATCGTTTCGTGACAATATTCCGGTCGGTGTTGCTGAACCGTATCGCCCGATTACCCCAATTTTCAAGAACTATACGGATCTGTTGGGCACGTTGTTCACACCCGAAGCATTGATTTCATTGGTGCAAGTATTGGTGTGTTTTGTGCCGTTGGTGGTGGCCAATAGCTTGAACAACCGGTTTTCGAAGCAGCTGATGCGCCCTGTGCCAGGTTGGGTTGTATGGGCGGGGGGCATTTTTGCGACAGTGTTGCTGATGCTGATCGTTAATTTTGGCAAGGTGTTTGGGCAGCTGCTTGATACAGGTGATTTCATCGTTGTGGTGATGCGCACAATCATTTTTGTGATTCTGCGCGTGCCGCTTACCTTTGTGATTGGGCTTGTGTTGGCGTTGGTGCTGAATACACCTGATTTGCGCGGCAGGACGTTCTTCCGGGTGGCGTTGTTCGTGCCGTGGGGTGCGTCGGCTGTGGCGATTTTGCTGGCGTTGGTGTGGCAATTCTTCTTCCGCCAACAGGGGACGATCAATCAGATTTTGAGTGCCTTATTCAACGTTGAAGGACCGGTTTGGCTGAACAATCCTGTTTCGGCGATGATTGCAATTGTGTTGGCGGATATTTGGTTTTCGTATCCGTTCTTTATGGTTTCCATCTTGGGGGCTTTGCAATCCATTCCGGGAGAATTGTATGAGGCCGCAGATGTGGATGGGGCAAATTGGTGGCAGCAATTGCTGAGCATTACGCTGCCGTTGATTCGCCCGGCGGTGATGCCCGCATTGGTGTTGACTTCTATTACGGCTTTCCAGATGTTTGGGACGGCGTATGCAATGACGGGCGGTGGCCCGCAGTTGGCAGCTGATAAACCGGGTGCGACGGAATTGGTGATGGTATATGCCTACCGTCAGATTTATCAGGTGTCAAATTATGGACGGGCAACGGCATTTGCGGTGATGATTTTCATCATGCTATTCCTGGCTACGTTGTATAGTCTGCGCATTACCAAGGTCACACAAGGGGCGCGCTAGCGTCTGGGGTATGGAGGCAATGAGATGAACTGGAATCTAGTTTTTACGGCCTGGGAAATCCTGTTTGTGGGGATTGGTTTGGTGGTGCTCATCACGGGCAAGCTATGGCGTTTTAGCAAGAAGCAACCGGTTTTGTCGGGGCGTCCGGCACGGTTATCATCATTGGCTTTCTTCATTCCGCCAGCACTGGAGCTGTTGGTGCAGGTGATTATGGCAAGCGTACAGAGTAAGATGCTGTCGTTTGTTCCTACCCCTACGGCAGGTCTTTACATTGCTCGGTTGATTTTCCTGATTTTGGGGATTGCGGCAATGGTGACGGTGCTGTGGCCTAAGCGCGGCTTTCAGTATTCTGTTTTGGTGCTGGCTACGCTATTCGCCCTCTACCCGGTCTGGTTTGCCATTTTGGCTTCGGTGCGAGAAGGCGAACGCCTGTATACCTTGAGCCTGCCGGGAATGTTTTTGCCGTTGGAGCCGAGTTTGAAGAACTATCAGGTGATGTTGTTCGAGCGACCCTTCTTAACCTGGATGAAGAATAGCCTGACGGTTGCTGCGGCTGCGACGGTGTTTTCGCTGATTATTTCAACCTCAGCGGCGTTTGCACTGTCACGTTTTCGATTCCGCGGGCGTGAAGCATTTTTGATTTTGTTGCTGGCGCTTTCTACCTTTCCGGGCGTGTTGTCCTTGGTCGCTGTGGCGCAGTTGCTGACGGCGCTTGGCTTGTATGGCAAGCATTTGGGTTTGGTGTTGGCTTATACGACTGGCACACTGGTGTTTTGTACCTGGAACCTGAAGGGCTATTTTGATACGATTCCGATTGATTTGGAAGAAGCGGCTATGTTGGATGGGTGTGGGCCTGTGCAGGCCTTTTTGCTGATTGCGCTGCCGCTGGCACGTCCGGCGTTGGCTGTGACAGCGATTCTGGCTTTCATGGGTTCGTGGGGTGACTTTATCTTTGCTTCGGTGTTGGTGCCTGCTCCGGATAAGCTGAAATTGGCTGTACCGGCACTGTATTCGCTGGCCAATAGCATGAGTGTGCCATGGGGATACTTCGCTGCTGGGGCTGTGATTGTGGTCATCCCGACATTGCTGGTGTATTTGGCGCTGCAGCGTTACTTCGAATCGGGGTTGACGCTGGGCGGTGTGAAGGGGTGATGGACGACTTCATTTTTGGTACATTGGCAACAGATGCGCTGCGGCGGGCGCGTGTGGATGGTTTGCGGGCGGGTGTGACGCATCAACATCAACGCGCCCCGCGACAGCCTGTGCCCGGCAAGCCGACAGATGTGTTTTTGAGTGTTGGTCCGGCTTGTCCGGGGGAGCGAGCGTGGTTATATTGGACGACGGATGGCAGCGATCCGGTGGGGGCTGGCGGAGTGGCGCAAAATGGCAATGTGCTGACGCTGGATGTGCTGGATGAAAGCTGGGATACGGTGCTGTGGGGCTATATTCGGCGGTTCCGTGGGCAGATTCCGGCGCAACCCTCAGGAACGCTGGTGCGTTATCGGCTGAGTGCGTTTTCAACGGCGGCAGGAGAGGTTTTTGCCGATGGGGGGGCGTATGAGGCGATGTGGGTGGATGATTCGCCGCCGCCGGAATGGTCGCGCGATGCGGTGGTGTATCAGATTTTTCCAGATCGGTTTTGGCCTGGGGAAGGCAGGGTATGGCAGAAGCCAGAAACGCCGGCGGGTTTTTATGGCGGCAGTCTGAAAGGGATCACCGAACGGCTGGGACATGTAGCACATTTGGGGTTCAACACGTTGTGGCTGACACCGATTTTCCCCAGTCCATCGCATCATGGATATGATGCGACAGATTTGTTTGAAGTGGAGCCGCGCCTGGGCAGCAAGGAGGATTTGCGGGTTTTGCTGGACAAGGCACATGGGCTTGGGATGAGGGTGTTGTTGGATTTTGTGCCGAATCATTGGTCGTGGTTGCATAGGACGTTTGAGGACGCCTGCCGCAATGCGCATAGCCAATATCGGGATTGGTATACTTTTACGCACTGGCCGGATGACTATGAGACGTTTTTTGGTGTGCGTGAATTGCCGCAGTTGAATCTGCGCAATCCGGCGGCGCGGCAGCATGTGCTTGATGCAGCAGTGTATTGGTTGGAGTTTGGGGTAGATGGTTATCGGGTGGATTATGCCATTGGCCCTTCGGCAGATTTTTGGGCTGCATTTCGGCAGGCAACGCGGCAGGCCAAACCGGATTGTTGGACGTTTGGTGAGGTTGTTGACCCGCCGGATGTGCAGTTGACTTTTGAGGGTGGGTTGGATGGATGCCTGGATTTCATGTTGTTGGAGGCGTTGCGGCAGTCATTGGCTTTTGGACGGTGGAAGGCTGATCGGTTGGGGCAATTCTTGCAACGGCATGATGCATATTTTCCGAAGACATTTTCGCGCCCGTCTTTTCTTGATAACCATGACATGAATCGCTTCTTGTGGGCAGCGGGTGGGGATGCTCGCCGTTTGCGATTGGCGGCGTTGTGTCAGTTCACTTTGCCCGGGGCGCCGGTAGTGTATTATGGTACCGAAACGGGGTTGAGTCAGGAACGCGATGTTCGGCAGGGGACGCGGGGGGTGCCCGAAGAAGCGCGTTTGCCGATGAATTGGGAGACAGCAGATCGGGGGCTGATGGCTTTTTACCGTTCGTTGGTGGCGTTGCGCAAGGAATGGTCGGCTTTGCGGCGCGGGGCACAGGAAATTGTTTCAGCACAGGGGGAGGTGTTGGTGTATCGCCGCACTTTGGAAGGGCAAGATTTGGTGATTGTGCTGAACCTGAGTGAGATGGAGCAAGTGGTGCAGCTGCCTTTTCGTGATGTTTGCGCCTTGTTGGTGAGTGAACCCGGCTGTGTGATGGGCAATCCGGCTGAGGGGGCCTGGCTGCGGATGCCGGCCTTGGCTGGCGGATGTTTTTCGGTGGGACGTTTGGCGTGATGAAAGGTTTTGTATGAGACGTTGGATGCAAACAGGTTTGACTTTGATTGTGAGCGTTTTGTTATGGAGTGGTTGTCGTCCGGCAACGGTACAAAATGTTGATAAGGGTCCTTGGTGGAACGAGGGTGTGTTTTATCAAATTTTTGTGCGCAGTTTTTATGATAGTGATGGCAATGGGATTGGCGATTTTAATGGCATCACGGCGAAATTGGATTATTTGAATGACGGCAATCCCAAAACGACGGACGATTTGGGCGTGACGGGTATTTGGCTGTTGCCGATTATGCCTTCCCCTTCGTATCATGGGTATGATGTAACGGACTATAAGTCCGTTAATTTCGATTATGGCACGATGGATGATTTTAACCGCCTGTTGGAGGAGGCGCATAAACGCAATATCCGTGTCATTTTGGATTTGGTGGTTAATCACACTTCGGTTCAACATCCCTGGTTCCTTGAGGCGCAAAATCCTAATTCTCCTTATCGGGATTGGTATATTTGGTCGGCAGAGAATCCGGGGTATTTGGGGCCCTGGCAACAGGAAGTGTGGCATCGTTCGCCGCAGGGAGATTATTATTATGGCGTGTTCTGGTCGGGGATGCCCGATTTGAACTATCGCAATCCGGCAGTCGGTGCTGAGATGAAAGAGGTGGCGCGCTTTTGGTTGGAGGATGTTGGCGTAGATGGGTTTCGGGTGGATGGTGCGCGGCACTTGATTGAGGAAGGTCAGGTGCAGGTCAACACGGATGCAAGCATTGCCTGGTTTAAGGAGTTTACGACTTATTACAAGGGGGTTCGGCCTGATGCAATGGCGGTTGGCGAGGTGTGGGATAGTAGTTATGTGGCTGCTCGTTACCCCAAAAGCGGTGCGCTGGATATGGTGTTCGATTTTGATGCTTCGACGGGGTTGCTCAAGGCGGTCAATTGGAAGAGCGCTCAACCGGCTTATAATGTCTTTACTTCCAATCAGCAGATTGGCAGTAGCTATTTGGCAACCTTTTTGACCAATCATGACATGAATCGGGTCATGTCACAGGTGCAGCAAAAGCCTGAGCGGGCACGTAATGCTGCGACGTTGTTGCTGACCGGGCCAGGAACGCCATTTATTTATTATGGTGAAGAGATTGGTATGACGGGCACCAAGCCGGACGAGCAATTGCGCACGCCGATGCAATGGAGTAGCGCAGCAGGCGCTGGTTTTACGACAGGGACGCCCTGGATCTTCCCTCATGCGGATTACAAAACGAGCAATGTGGCGGATGAGGCCAAAGATCCTAATTCGTTGTATGTGCATTACCGCAATTTGATTCACTTGCGCATGGCACACCCGGCTTTGCGCAGTGGGGCATATCTGAAGGTTAATAGCAAGAGCGAGGCGGTATATGCAGCTTTACGCGTCAGTGATGAGGAAGCGATTTTGATTTTGGTGAATTTGGGCGAGGAAGCCGCAACGGATTATGCCTTGTCGCTTGATGCGGGGTTGCAGCCGGGAAGTTATCTGCCAAAGGCATTGTTGGGTGAAGGCAAATTCGCGCGGCTAACCGTGTCTGAAGCAGGTGGGTTTAGCGAGTATGTGCCAGTGGCAGAATTGCCGGCCGGAGCGAACCTGGTGTTGCTGCTGACAAAGAGGTGAGTTTGGAAGAAGAGAGCCGTTGGAGCAAGTGGCGCTGGCTGAAGGGGTGGCGGCGTAGCTATTCGGTCCTTTTGGTGGTGCTGCTGGCAGCGTTGTTGCGCGCTTGGGCTGCGTGGCAATTGCCAGTGGATTTTGATGAACCCGTCTATTTGACGGCAGGCCGGCAGTATGCGCATTTGATGCAATCAGGGGATTGGTCGGGGGTGATTGATTACGCCGAGAATCGCGAACATCCGGCCCTGGTCAAGTTGCTATATAGTTTGCCATATTGGTTCATGGATGAGCAGTTTGGGCAAATGTCACAGTTATATTTTGACCGGGGCATTTCAGCTCTATTCGGTGTGCTAACGGTGTTGCTGGTGGCGTTGCTAGACCCGCTGGCGGGGTTGCTGTTAGCGGCACATTCGATGACCATCAAATATACCAGCCAGGCATATTTGGAGGCCTTGCCGCTCTTCCTGGCGCTTGTGGCCGTTTTGGCGTTGCGACGTGGCATTCAACAACCGATGGCGTCGCGACGCTGGTGGTGGTTGTTACTTTCGGCGGCATCGTTTGGCGCGGCGATTGCGGGGAAATATACGTATGGCATGGCGGTGGTGACTTTGGCTTTTGTTTGGTGGCGCGAGGGGCGTGGGCGCTTGCGTTGGATACACTTGTTGGCATATGGTGGGCTGGCTCTGGTTATTTTTGGGTTGCTGAATCCTTATTTGTGGCGCGACCCTTTTGTCAGGTTATGGCAATCCTTGTTTTTCCATACACAGTATGCGCAGGGCACAGATGTGCTGCGTGCGGCGTATCCCTGGTATCAACCGTTTGTGTGGATTTTCTTTGAGGTTCCCTGGCACCCGCAGGTTTTTTTCTTTCCGACAAGCGACACGCTGGTCGCAATTTTGGCGTTGCTTGGCGTTGGTGTGGGGGGGAAAAAATATCCATGGGCGTTGGTGTGGGCAGGAACGGGGCTGTTGGTGCTGTTGGTTTGGCCGACAAAATGGCCACAATATACGATTGTTTTGACACCGGCGCTGGCTCTGCTGGCAGCGACACTGGTGCGGCGGGTGGTGAAGTGGATTGGTGTGCAAGAGAGTTATTGGAATTATTTGGAAGAGATGCTGCCGCGTCCGCCGCGGTTGTTTTGGATTTTGGTGTTTGGGCTTTCGCTCTTGGTTGTGATTGGTAAGGTGGCGTATGAGTTCAACCTGGCTGTGTTGCGTCAGGGTTGGTTGCAAGTTGTGATGGATGTTTCTCCGTTGCCCTCTAATCAGGTATATGATGTGGCGGTGAATGATGTTGGAACGGTGTATTTGGCAACGGCCAATGGGTTGGCGGTGTGGAAGCCCGAAGCTGGGTCGCCGTGGGGGACGGGGGCGCAAACCGTGCAGTTGGGCAAGCTAGGGCTGGATGGGACTGAGGCTTTGACTGTCCTGGCGAGCCGAGATGGGACGGTTTGGGTGGGGACGGACAATGGTGTGTTGCACTGGCGCGGCGGTGTTGATTGGCAAACCTTTAACATGGCGCAGATGGGGATAAGGCCGGGGCGAGTGCTAGCACTGGAGCAGAGCGCAGATGGTCGGGTGTGGGTTGGGGCAACAACTGGTGTCGCAATGTGGGATGGCACGAGTTGGACAGCTTTGCCTGTAGGAGAGATAGGTTTGCTGGATGAATCTGTGTTCTGTATTGCGGCGGAAGATGGCCGGGTGTGGTTTGGCAGCTTGTATGGCGTGACGTTGTTGGATCTTACAAAAGAGCAGTGGTCTTGGCAGCAGTTTGATTTTCGCTCGTTGGGGCTGGGCTGGGGCGGGGTTGCCGATGTGATGGTTGATTCGCATGGGGTGGTGTGGGCAGCAACATTGGGCGGGGGGCTGGGCGTTTGGGATGGGGTGGAGTGGAATTTTTATCGTACGAGTAATTCGCAGTTGCCCTTTAACACGGTGCACAAGATCGTTGAAGTGCAACCGGATGTGTATTGGCTGGGCGTTGGCTATCCAACAGAACCTGGCGGTATGATGGTTCGCCTGGATCGGCGCGCAGGTGCACAAGCGGAGCGCTGGCGGGTGTATTTACCCAATAATTCGGGCTATCAGGGGCAAGAGCCGCTGAGCCTTGCTTTGGATGGGCAAAAACGATTGTGGATCGGTACGGCGACGGGTGGGCTGTATATTTATGATCACCCGCAGCCTTGAATCTTTTTCTGATCAGGAGGAAGCGTGAGATGAAACGGCTGAATTTTTTGCTTTCTGTGTTGGTGTTGCTTTCAATGCTGTTGAGTGCCTGTGGCACCAAAGCACCGACCAAGCCGGCGAATGCCGATGATGTGTTGTTTGTCAACATTGTTTGGCATCAGCATCAACCCTTGTATTACAAGGATGAGAATGGTGTCTATACCCGTCCTTGGGTGCGTGTTCATGCAACTAAGGATTACTACGACATGGCTTCGATGGTGGCCAAGTATCCGAATGTGCACGTGACGTTTAACATTACGCCGGTGCTGATTCGGCAGCTGGAAGACTATGCCAAGAATGGCGCCAAAGATTTGTATTGGGTGATGGCGGAGAAGCCGGCCAACCAATTGACAACAGAGGAGAAGCGGTTTATCTTGCAGCGTTTTTATGATGTGAATTGGGGCAAAATCATTGCTCGTTATCCGCGCTATCAGGAATTGCTGGATTTGCGCGGCGGAACGGATGCCAAAGCGATTGATGCTGCTTTGGAGAAGTTTACCGAGCAGGATTACCGCGATTTGCAGGTGTGGTTTAACCTGGCATGGTTTGACCCCGATTTTTTGGCAGAAAAGCCATTGAACGCGTTGGTTGAAAAGGGACGCAATTTCAGCGAGGAAGACAAGAAGATCGTTTTTGATAAGGCGCGTCAGGTCATTCAAGAAGTGTTGCCCTTGCATAAGAAATTACAAGATGCCGGGCAAATTGAAGTGATCACAACCCCCTATGCGCATCCAATTTTGCCGTTGGTGATTGATACCAACCTGGCCAAGATTGGCAACCCCGGTGCTGAAACGCCGCAACGGTTTTCGTATCCACAGGATGCAAACGCCCATTTGGAGCGCAGTGTGCAACTCTATGAGGAAAATTTTGGGCAAAAGCCGCGCGGGCTGTGGCCGGGTGAAGGCTCAGTTGCGCAAGTGATGGTGCCGTTTGTGATTAAGAGCGGTTATCAATGGATGGCGACGGGCGAGCCGGTGCTTGCCAAGTCGTTGGGAATTGATAGCTTCCTGCGCGACCCGAAAGATACGGTTCGGCAGGCGGATGATTTGTACCGCCCCTATTACGTCAAGGATGCAAGCGGTAACCAACTGGCGGTTTTCTTCCGCGATGGGGTTATTTCTGATAAGGTTGGTTTTACCTATTCCGGTGTTTCAGGCGAGGCGGCTGCCAAGGATTTGATTCAGCGCCTGGAGAATATTCGTGCCCGGCTCAAAGAGCAAAACGCTACGGGGCCGCATGTTGTCAGCATTATTCTGGATGGCGAGAACGCCTGGGAAAATTATGATAATGATGGCAAGGAGTTTTTCAACAATCTCTACCGTTTGCTTTCGGAGAGCAAAACGCTGCAAACGGTGACGCCTTCGCAGTATCTGGCCTGGTATCCGGAGCAGCGTTCGTTGGATAATTTGTTTGCTGGGGCATGGTTCAGCCCGAACTATGATACCTGGATTGGGGAAAGCGAAGAGACAACCGCTTGGGAATATTTGCGGCAGACGCGCGAGGTGCTGGCCAAATATGATATCAGCAAAGTTCGACAGGCTTCTCCTGAGGCAATTGCACAGGCGCAAGATTACATGTACCTTGCTGAGGGCTCGGATTGGTTCTGGTGGTATGGCGCCGATCAGGATTCGGGGCAGGATGATTATTTTGACAAGGGATTTCGGGCACTGTTGCGCAATGTGTTTGTGTCGTTGGGTGAGCCGGTGCCGAGCTTTGTGGATGTGCCAATCATTCAGCCGCGTCCGGTAACGGCAACGCAGCCGTTGCAGGGGCTGGCAACACCCAAGCTGGATGGCGTTGGTGGCGCAGAGTGGGATGGCGCGGCAACTTATGCTGTGGAAGGTGTAACCTCACCGGTTCGCGGCCTGGCATATTTGATGGATGCCAAGAATCTGTATGTCAAGCTGGATTTGTCGGCAAGCGTGGATCGGGTAGGGTTGTATTTGGTGGCCCCGCGTGCAACTAGCAGTGTGCCCTATGTTCGTTCTGCTGATGCGGCAGCAGCCCCGGTGCTGTTGGGCCTGGCGGCAACGCATTTGTTAGAGTGGAACGGCAAGGACGCGCAGTTGCAGGCTTACCTGCCCAAAGACAGTGCCTGGCAGGCTGGTGATATGGTTGGTCAGGTTGCCGCGAGTGGTGATGTGGTGGAGATGGCCATCCCATTTGCCTATTTTGGCGAGATGGATACGGGCGATGAGATTCGTCTGGTGGTGGTGGCCGAGCCTGGGTCACAGATGTTGCCCGTTGGTGGCCCGGCGCAGGTCATTTTGCCCGATTTGGGGACTTCAACCGCCGTGTTGGAAGTGAATGACCCGGAAGGGGATGATAATGGGCCGGGTACGTATACGTATGCAACCGATGGTGTCTTCCAGGGCAAGATGTTTGACATCAAGTCTTTCCGCGTGGCCTATGATGATAAGAATATCATCTTCAAGTTTACGCTGTTTGGGCCGATTTCTAACCCGTGGGGTTCGCCGAACAATTTGGCTGTGCAAACCCTGGATGTGTATGTGGATAAAGATCCTGGGGCGGGAACAGGGGCGCGCATGTTGTTGCCGGGGCGTAATCTCGCTTTGAAACAGGGCTATGGCTGGGAGTATGCGGTTTGGGCTGAGGGTTGGACGCCGCAGATTCTGGTGCCGGATGCTGCAACCAAGGAGCCGGTGCAGTTTACCGAGGCGAGTTTCAAGATTGTGGTAGATCCAGCAGGGCGTTCTGTGACGTTGCGCGTGCCCAAAGAGGTGTTTGGCGATGGTGACCCAACACAGTGGGCTTATGCCGCGGTTATTCTTGGGCAGGAAGGTTATCCTTCGGCGGGGGTTTGGCGTGTGCGTGATGTGAATGAAACGGCTGCACAATGGCGCTTTGGCGGTGCCAAGGCCGATGCCAATCACACGCGAGTGATGGATTTGGTTTGGCCGGAAGGAGAGGAACCGACGCAGGCGCAAATGTTGGGGACGTATCCTTCTAGTAACAAGGCAATGGAAGAGATGACGCCTGAAGATTTTGCGCAGATTGAGATGCTGCGCGTGAAGTAGTGTTTCTGTTGGGGTAAGATAAACGCTCCCCGCCTTTTGGTCAGGTGGGGAGCGTTTTGTTGGAGAAATGTTTGTTAAACCCGCTCAATTTGTAGCAGCAGGCTTTCGCCTGGTTTAAGGGGCAGGGTCAGGCCTTGTTGCATCCAGGAAGCGCCGGAACGGGCAAGGGGTTGGCTTTCCATCATGTATAATCCATCAGGGAGCAGGCCTTGGAGGCGAATGGAGATGGGCGTGGGAGCAGCGGGGTTATCTGCACGTGTGCAAAAGGCAAACAAGACGCCGTGCGCGCGGTCTTGGTCTAAATAGAGCAAGGCGGGGTTGCCGTCAGCAGCAAATGACCTGAGCCGATACAGGTCGCCAAGCTGAACAATGGGGCGGATGGCTTTATAGCGGGCAATGTGACGGGCGGCGGTCAGGCGCTCGGCGGTGCTCCATGCCAACAGGTTGCCGCCAATGCCCAGGCTGCCGCACATGCTGACGTGGAAGCGGAAGTCAAGTGAAAGTTGGTGCCGATCGGCATCGGTGACCCAAGCTTCCATTGTGTTGGCCGGATAGGCTTGTGAGAAGCCTTCTTGGATGCGTAGCCGGGCCAGGGCGGAGGTGTTGTCGGAGGGCCAAATTTGGTCAGCGAGATGTAAGATGCCGGCGTCAGCGCGCCCACCGCCTCCAGAGCAAGATTGCCAAACAATGTTTGGAAAGCGGGTGCGCAGGGTGTTCCAGACGTGATAGACACCCCGGGTGTATTCTACCCATACCTGACGGGGGTCACCGGGAGCATCCGGCCAACCGGCTTCGCTGACATTGCGGTTCATGTCCCATTTGATGAAGGCAATGTCGTTTTCGGAAAGTAAGCTGCTGAGCGATTGGATCAGGTATTCCTGCACGTCGGGGCGCGCCAGGTTGAGCATCAGTTGGTTGCGAGCTGTTGTGCGCGGTCGGGTGGGATAATGCAACACCCAATCGGGGTGAGCGCGGTACAGGTCACTATTGGGGTTGACCATTTCCGGCTCGAGCCAGAGGCCAAAATCCATGCCAAGGTCGTGTACGCGGCGAATAAGCGGGGTGAGGCCATGAGGGAACTTGGTGGGGTCGGGTTTCCAGTCGCCCAGGCCGGCGGCATCGTGATGACGGCCCAGGAACCAACCATCGTCCATAACAAAGCGCTCAACGCCGAGTTGTGCGGCAATTTCGGCCAGCTTTGCTTGTCCTTCCGCAGAGACATCAAAGAGGGTCGCTTCCCATGAGTTGTAAAGGACTTTGTGCAGTGCAGGGGCGTGGGGCAATTGGGTGCGTAGGTGTGTGTGCAACAGTCGGCTTGCCGCGCCAAAGCCGTTTTGCGTGTAGCCAGCGAGAGAAACCGGGCAGGTGAAGGTTTCGCCGGGGTGCAATTGCCAGCAGAAATCCCAGTCGTTTAGGCCGATGAGCAGGCGGGTGCTGCTAAAAGGGGTGGTTTCGGCTAGCAGCTTCCAGCTACCGCTCCAGCTCAATAGGCCAAACCAAACCTGACCGCTTTCTTCTGTTGCAGAGCCGTTATCCAGAGCAAACCATGGGTTGTGTTGATGACTGCTGGACATGCGTCGGCTTTCAAGTTGGAAGACGCCGGGGGTGAGGGGTTGGCGGTGCAGGTTGAATTCGTCATTCCAGCGTCCGCTTAAATGGCTGAGGCGTTGAGCGGATGGGCCAGGTAGTTGCCAGGCTGCCGAGAGGGCGCGCTCGACTTGGATGATGGCATTGCCTTCGTTGCGCAGCTCGGCCCAACGTTCGAGGATGTCGCATTGTGGGTGCAGGCGGTAATGCAGGTCAACAGCAAGTGGATAGTATGGATCATGCAGATGAAGGACGAGGTGTTCAGCATCGGCTTGACTGGCGGATTGAAAGGAAAGTCGGACGTCGCGCACGCCATCGGCGAAACATGCTTTTAGGCAGGGCTCGTGATAACTCATTCCGCCGTAGCAAGGGTATTCTTCAGGTAAGCATTGCGCGGGGCCATCAAATGAGGCCCAACCACTGCTATCGGGTGGCTCGGGATAGTCATGTCGGGCGGGAAGACGATTTCCCCAAAAACAATTTACTAGCATTCCGGCGCGATTGAGACCGAAAACATAGGCACTGTGTTCGGTTTCGAGAATCCATGTTCGATTGTATACAGAAATGGGCATGAGGGTCCTTGGTGTTAGTGGGATAGTTGTAAGGTGTATTCAGGCAGCCAGCCTTCAACGCTGCTGCCATCATTTTTGATGGCTCTTACTTTCCACCAGTAAGTTTGGCGGGCCAGCACACCATTGAGCGGATGAGCAACAATGGTAACGGTTTGTTTGGCAGGAATCGAGAAGAATTCGGCGTAATTATCGCCAGGGCCAACACGCAAACTTGTGTCGCCGATTGTTTTCAGATTTTGGCCGGCGGAAAGTTGATTGGGGGAGTTTTGGCGCGGTGCGGCATAAGCCATGATGAGGCCATTCACAACGGGGCGTTCGCAACCCATTGGGATGGTGGTGTCGCGAAAATAGGTCACAGGGGTGCCTTTGGGGCAGGCATCGCTTGGGTTGTTCATCAGTTGGCCATTGACGATCATGGTTGAAGAACCACCGCCATCTTGGTTGACGGCCCAGGTGGCTTTCAGTTCGCTGACCAAGAAGTTGGATAGTTCTTCAAGTGTCATGCCAACGGAGAAATCATCGCGGCGGCCATCTACAACGACAAAATAAATGTATTGATTGTTGAGGGCAATGGCGGTGCGAGGGTGTCGTTTGACGGCGCCGGTTGCTTCATATGGGTAGAAGTTGCCAGCGCGCAGAAAGACTTGCGCACCACCGATGCCGGCATATAGGTTTTGCCAGGAGAGTTGCCCCTGGGTTTTGCAATCGGGGCCAACGTCATGCAGGGCTAAGCGAATGAATAGCCCTTCACCGGGTTTGAGGCGGTTTTCTAGGTGTTCCTTCCATGTCGGGGCATTGAATGAAAGCACAATTTGGTCAAAAGGGATGACGGTGCCGCTGCGATAAGGGTGAACGTCTGTGACGGTGCCAATGACGTAGCCGCGTGGGTTGGGTGCAAGGGGGGCATCGAGTGAGACAAGCACTTCACTGCGACTGCCGGCTGGCGTACGGGTTTCATATTGAGCGGTGTAGAGGGCAACATCGGCTTCGCCAGGCGTAGGGGAATTGATGTGTGTGAGTGGAAAGCTGAGACCAAGGCCCGGAAATTCAATCACCTGCTCGCGCGGCTGCGCATCTGTGCAGAGGCCAATGAAGGCTTGTCGGTTTAGGCCCCAAACGAAACCGCTGCCGCTGCCGCCGAGCCAGGCAGTTTGATAGGGTTTGATCAACCATCCGCCTTGAATTTGGCCATTTTCTGGCAAACCATCCTTTTGCACAAAAGAGCCATTGATGGCAACGACTACCTGGGTGCGGTTTCCGGATGGGCTTTCGGGCAGCGGCCAGGCATTGATGGCTTCTTCATACAATGCAGCGCTTTGGCGAATGGTTTGAAATTCGCGCCGAAGTGCGCCGTTGTTAAGAATGCTATCAATGAAGGTGTTGGCAGGAGAGAAGCGATCAAACCGAGCGACATATACCCGGTTAGGGTCGGGCAGAATCCATTCACGATATTCAATGCCGGGGGCAAGGGCTTTCCAGCCATTGGCTGCCGAAAGGGTTTGGGCAAAGGGGACGACTGTTGGGGCAGGTAGTTCGCGTGCTGGCTGGGCAGCGCTGATGTTCAGTTGCTGTGGGGGGGTGTGACTTAGGGTGGGGAGAAAAAATGCCAGCGATAGCAATGCGGCAAGGAAAAGCAGTAAGCGGATGATTCTGCTGGTCATGCGTTAATTATGAGGCGAATGCAGATGAGTGTCAAGGGACTTGGCGATTGAATGGTTTTTGTGGCGACTTTTCTTGAAAGCGCTTTTGCTGTAAGTAAGTGCACAAATCCTCAAGTGTGTTGAAGTTTTGAATGTGGTGGGTGTGCGGATCTTCAAGAGAGGCACGCCATTGGGAGTGCTGTTCGTCCGTTGGCCAAATGCGTAGCATAAATGCGTGATAAGGTGGTTTCATAGTTCCATTATAAGAAATGGCGTCAAAGGAACGTCAAAAAACAATGCTTTTCTGTATAATAGTTTAATGAAAAGATTGCAGCTTTTTTTGTTGGGTGGCTTTCGCCTACTATTGGATGGCAAGGTTGTTAGCCTGGATGCAGATAAGTCTAAGGCGTTGTTGGCTTATTTGGCTTTAGAGGGGGCAACACCTCAGCCGCGTGCTCGCTTGGCTGCTTTGCTATGGAGCGATCAGTCGGAAGAAAAAGCCTCACATAGTTTGCGGCAGACGTTATCCGGATTGCGTAAGGCATTGGGGGAAACAGAGGAAAGCTCATTTCTTCAGATCACGCGCGAAGAGGTGCAACTTAATCTGCAAGCCCCAATTGAGACGGATGCAGTCTGCTTTGAAAGAAACTTAGACAAAGCTTTGTATGCAACGCGGCGAGAATCTTTGGGCCGTCAGCGTTTGGACGTGCGTGCTTTGATCCATGTGGTGGATGCGTATGAAGGTACGCTGCTAAGCGGAATTTCTTTGTCTGGGAGTGATTTGTTTGAGGAGTGGTTGCTGATTGAGCGCGAGCGATTCGAGCGAAAAGCCATAGAGGCTTTGACGCTTTTGGCGGATTATTATCAGCGTCGAGGGCAATTTGGTCAGGCTCGGCAATTGGCGGAAAGATTGGTGCGGATTGCACCCTGGGATGAGCACGCTCATGCTTTGTTAATTCGTTTGCTGGCGATTGAAGGGCAAAATTCAGCAGCCCTGGCGCAATATCGGGCCGTGAGTCGCTATCTTTGGCGCGAAATGGGCGTTCAACCAATGGAAGAGCTCCAGGGATTGTATCAGGCCATTTGTCGTGGTGATGCGGTGCAACCGGCAATTGCTGTTGTGCCGCAGCCACATTTGCCAGATTCTGACTTGGCATTTGTTGGCCGAAGCAAGATCTTGGATGAGCTCTCGACGTTGATGGCGGATCCTAATTGTCGGTTGTTGGTGCTTTTGGGTGTGGGTGGAATTGGAAAGACGCGCTTGGCGTTGGAAGTTTTGCGAATGCAAGTTGGTTTGTTTGCGGATGGGGTTTATTTTGTGGGGTTGACGGATGTGGCGGAGAGCCGTTTGCTTGCAAGTGTGTTGGCCGAGGTAATTGGCTATCGCTTCTTTGGCACAGGCGATTTTGTGCCGCAGATGCTCAATTTCTTGAGTGGTAAAGAGATGCTAATTGTGTTGGACAATTATGAGCATTTGTTGCCAGCTGATGAGCAGGCGCAAAATGAGGCGATGGTGTTGATTGGGCAGATCTTGCAGCAGGCGCCGGGGGTGAAGTTGCTTGTTACGTCACGCGCACCCCTAAAATTGCGCTCAGAGATTGTTTTGGGGGTTGAGGGCTTGGATGTGGGCGATGGGGCAGAGGAGGCAATTGCGTTATTTGAACAGGTGGCCGGGCGTGTGGGGGTGGATGTGAAAGCCGAACGCGAGGTGGTTGCGCAGGTGTGCAAGTTGTTGCAGGGCTCGCCCCTGGCAATTGAGCTGACAGCAGGCTGGACACGTTCCTTGAGTTGTGCACAGATTTTTCAGCAGGTGCAGGCGGATTTGGGCTTTGTCAGTGCGAGTCAACGCGATGCGCTGACGCGACATCGGAGTTTGCGAGCTGTGTTTGAACATTCGTGGAGGTTGCTACCCCCTTATCTGCGTGCGGTGTTGCAAGCGCTGTCTGTTTTCCAGGGCGGTTTTACAAAATTGGCAGCTGTTCAGTTGGCGGAAGCAACGGAGCAAGATTTGCAAGCTTTGATGGAGTGGGGCTTGGTGCAGTTCGCGGGCGATGGAAGATGGGATTTGCATAACCTTGTGCGGCAATTTGCAAACGAGAAGTTGGTTGAGGAGCCTGAAAAACTTGAGCAGGCAACACACCATCACGCGTTGTTTTACTTGTCTTGGCTGGGAGAACAATATTCATTGCTGTTGCGTGATCAACAATTGCTGGTGTTGGATTCGATTGCGGTTGAGATGGAAAATGTGCGTGCTGCATGGCGATGGGCGATAGAAAACCAAGACGAGGGTGCGCTTGAACGGGCTGTGGACGGGTTGGCTCTTTTTTTGGAAATGCGCAGTTGGTATGTGGAAGGTCAGCGTATTTTTGCGGATTTGGCAGCGGCAAGTAAAGACGCGTTCGCAAAGTTGTTTCCGGTTGCGTTGAGCTATCAGGCTGTGTTTGAGGTGCAGTTGGGGAATTATGCGAAGGCTCTTGCGCTCATAGAGCAAGCATTGCCGATGCTACAAGGGGGACGACTCGGATATGCCTGGATGGTGCGTGGACGGGCATTGTTAGATTTGCAGGATTACAAGGCAACACAGGACGCGTTGGATAAGGCATTGCATCTGAGCAGGGAGAGCGGGCGTGTGGATGTGGAAGCAATGGCGTTGTTGTTGCAAGGACATGTGGGGCTTTCGTTAGGGCAGTATGATGAGGCCGAACGATATTATCAAGAAAGTCTGACCATGTATCGTTCTTTGGGGGATCGCTGGGGAATAGCCAAGAATTTGGGCAATTTGGCTATTTTGGCGGGGAGGGCAGCACGTCATACCGAGACAATGCAATACCTGGAAGAAAGTCAGAGGTTGTATTGCCAACTGGGTGACCGTGCTGGGATTGCGCGCAGTTTGCATAATCGTGGGAATGTGGCTTACTTGTTGGGCGATTTTGAACATGCCTTGGCTTTGCGGCAGGAATGCCTGAGCATTTGTCGCGAAATTGGGTTTCGTTGGGGGGTTGTTAGCACTTTGAAACATTTGGGAGACGTTGAAAAAGTTTTGGGACAGGTGCAGTTGGCTGAGCAACATTATCAGGAGGCTTTGGTGCTTGCCGATGAACTGCGTTCCAATGAACTGCGGCTATCTGTCTTGAATAGCCTGGCAGGCTTGTTGCTGATGCAAGCGAAGGTGAACGCTGCAAGGCGGACGTATGCTGAAGCTTTGCAGATCGCTTTGCAGGCTGGTATGCTCCTGGTTGGGATAGATGTTTTGGTGGGGTTAGCGGAGACTTTTGTCGGCCAAAAGGAAGAAGAGCAGGCATTGGCCTGGCTGACTTTTGCAATGAATTTTGAGGGGGGGGATCAGCAAACGCGCGACAAGGCAGCAGCGGTGTTAAGCGGCTGTGCGGGGCGGCTGTCGGCTGAGCGTATTGCTTTGCTTCAACAGCAGACCTTTGAGGCCCTTGCCAATCAGGCGCTTCAACAAGTTGTGGACAACGACCAAAAACTTGAAATGCTTGACTGAGGGTGATAAACCTTCTATAATCTTAAATTGTACACCTCGATGTGAAAGGAGGTTTGATGAAAACAGTTGTCGCTGGGGCCTTGGGGGAGTGTGTGCATGTGGCTGGAGTCAGTAATTTCTTGCGATTGGCTGAGGCAGCTGGTTGGCGGACGGTGTTTTTAGGGCCGGCAGTCTCAATTCAAGAAATGTTGCAAGCCGCTCGACAAGAGGGGGCAGACTTGGTTGGGGTTTCTTATCGGCTAACGCCAGAGACGGGGGAACGCTTGCTGGGGGAGTTTGCAGAAGCAGCGGATGATCTGCGGTCAGCGGGTGTGCGCTTTGCCTTTGCAGGGACGCCGCCAATGGCTGAGCGCGCAGCTCGTTTGGGCGGCTTTTTTGAGCGCATCTTTGATGGGAGCGAAACGCCAGAGATGGTGTTGGCTTACCTAAAGGGCCAAACGGCAGTGCAAATGACGGAGGTTGATTTCCCGCAAAACACAATTGAGCGGATCCGCTGGAAGTCGCCGTATCCTTTGCTGCGGCATCACTTTGGGCTGCCAACGATGGAAGACAGCCTGCGCGGGGTGGAGAAAATTGCCGAGGCAGGGGCGTTAGATGTGATTTCACTGGGGATTGATCAGGATGCGCAAGAGAACTTTTATCATCCGGAGCGGCAGGACCCGCGCCGAAAGGGTGCTGGAGGGGTGCCGGTGCGCACGGAGGAAGACTATCGGGCTTTGTATCAGGCAAGCCGTCGGGGGAATTACCCATTGATGCGCACATATTCTGGGACGGATGATTTTATTCGTCTGGCGGAGATGTATGTGCGCACGATTCGTAACGCCTGGTGTGCCATTCCGTTGTTTTGGTTCAATCAAATGGATGGGCGCGGACCATGGGATTTGGAGGGTTCGATTCGCGAGCATCAACAAGTGATGGCCTGGTATGGGCAAAGGGAAATGCCGGTTGAGCTGAATGAGCCACACCATTGGGGCATGCGCGATGCATCGGATGTGGTCTTTGTTGTGTCAGGTTTTTTGGCGGCCTACAATGCGCGTGCGTTTGGTGTGAAGGATTACATTGCGCAGCTGATGTTTAACAGCCCACCGGGGCTTTCGGACGCGATGGACCTGGCAAAGATGTTGGCGCTGTTGGATTTGGTTGAGCCGTTGCAAGGGCCAACTTTTCGTGTTTGGCGGCAAGTGCGCACGGGGTTGTTGAGCTATCCGCTTGATCTGGCTGCGGCGCGGGCGCATTTGGCAGCCAGCATTTATGTGCAAATGGCGTTGCATCCGCATATTGTTCATGTGGTGGGGCATACGGAGGCACACCATGCTGCAACGGCGGAAGATGTCATAGAGGCTTGTGGTTTGGCTCGTCGGGTGATTGATAACGCTTTGCGTGGCGCTCCAGATATGACGGCAGACCCAGCGATAAGCAGGCGTCGTGCATATTTGGTGCAAGAGGCGCAAGAGACGCTTGAAGCTATTCGACGACTAGGTGCACACGTAGCTGATCCATGGGCGGATGCTGGTGTGCTTGCAGCGGCGGTGACGAGTGGAATTTTGGATGCGCCGCAGCTGCGTAACAATCGTTTTGGGCGCGGGCAAATGCGCACGCGGATTGTCGAGGGGGCTTGTGTGGCGGTAGATGAAGCAGGGCAGCCATTGCGCGAGGCAGAACGACTGCTGGCTCTTCTTTGATTTTTGGCAATGAATGGAGAATAAACAATGAAAAAAACGCCCTATACTGTTATTGGTGCTGGGCATGGTGGCAAAGCCATGGCTGCACATCTGGCTTTGATGGAGTTTCCAACGACGCTCTATAATCGTACACCAGAACGAGTTGCGGCGATTAAAGAATTGGGGGGCATTGAATTAGATGGCGGTGAGTATGGCCCGCGTGGTTTCGGGCGGTTGGAATGTGTAACCTCAAACATGGCGGAGGCTTTGGAGAAGGCGGAGATGATTATGGTGGTCGTGCCTTCTTCGGCTCATGCGGATATTGCCAAGGCGGCAGCTCCCCATTTACGGGATGGACAGGTGATTGTGCTGCACCCTGGACGGACGTGTGGAACATTGGAGTTTGTTAAGGTGCTGCGCGAGAACGGGTGCACGGCGGATGTTACGGTGGCTGAGGCAGAAACATTCATTTATGCTTCGCGCTCGGATGGGCCGGCACAGGCGCGCATTTTTCGTATTAAGGAGGCAGTGCCGTTGGCGGCTTTGCCTGCGACGCGCACGCGTTTGGTGCTGGATCGTATTCGTGAGGCGTATCCACAGTTCATTGATGGCGGGAATGTGTTGCAAACAGGGTTGAACAATATGGGCGCTATTTTTCATCCGGCGTTGACGCTGCTGAATGCGGGTTGGATTGAGGCAACGCATGGAGATTATCAATTCTACATTGATGGGGTAACGCCATCGGTGGCGCGGGTGTTGGAGGTTTTGGATCGCGAGAGGGTAACGGTTGCGGCCTCTTTAGGGATTCGGGCGCGCACGGCGCTGGAATGGTTGAAGATGGCCTATGATACGGATGGGGAAAATTTGCACGAGGCAATTCACAATCAGCCCGGGTATTATGGGATCAAGGCGCCGCCTACACTGAATCATCGTTATATTTTTGAGGATGTGCCGATGAGCCTGGTGCCAATTGCATCCTTGGGGCAACATTATGGTGTTTCGGTGCGCGGGATGGATTCGATTATTCGCCTGGCGTGCATCGTCCATCGTACGGATTACTGGCGGCGTGGACGCACGGTTGATCGCCTTGGGTTGGATAAATTAAGCGTGACGGAGTTGACAACCTATGTGACGGAAGGAATTATGGCGACTTAATCGTCAAAAAATGATTGTATCAGGGGATATTTTTGCCTTTTCTCAAAGGTGCTTTGCGCAGGGAAGGATATTTGCTGTGCAGAGTTGATGTTATTGGCTGAAAAGAGAGATAATTTTATGTCAGATTGTGCGGAGAAGGAGAGAGAACGATGTTCATGGTGATGTTTGTGTTGGATGATACTGATCGCTTGGATGACTTGCTCAAGGCATGGGAGGCTGCTGGGGTGCGGGGTGCAACGATTTTGGATAGCACAGGCATTCATCGGCGATTGGGACGGGTGCCAATGCGCTTTTTCTATAGCTCATCCTCTGAAGAAGCTGCTAACCAAACGTTGTTTGCTATTGTCGCTGATGAGCAGCAGGCAACTGCATGTTTGCGGGCTGCAGAAGCACTGTTTGGTGATTTAAATGAGCCCAATACGGGGGTGTTTGCTGCCTGGCCGTTGGCATTGGTTAAGGGGGTCCCCCTGGCTGACAAGCGAGAGGGGTGAGCCAATGGTCTGGATTGTTTTTGTGGTGAGTGCTGCATTGATTGTGTTCGCGGCCAATAAGTTGGCCGCTTATGGTGATGTCATTGCTGAGCGGACGCGACTTGGTGGTATGTTTGTGGGTGTTTTGCTTTTGGCGGGGGCGACCTCATTGCCTGAGGTGCTGACCTCCATCAGCGCGTTGCGGTTGAGCGCCCCTAACCTGGCGGCAGGTAACTTGATGGGCAGCAACGCGTTTAATATGCTGTTGCTGGCGTTGATGGATGTGCTCCATCGTAATCAGCGCGTTTTGCGCAAAGCGGCCCTGAAACATGCTCTTTCCGGCAGTTTGGCAATCTTTTTGATCGGCATGGTGGTGTTTTTCATGTTGGCCAATTTGGATCTCCAAATTGGCTGGGTGGGGGTGGATAGTTTGCTAATAATCGGTTTTTACTTTTTGTCGGTGTGGCTTTTGCAGTCGGGGGGCAAAGCAGAAGAAACAACAGAGATTGCCGAGGGAACGCCGCCTTTGTGGGAAGGCCTGGTAGGGTTTGGTATCGCGGCAACGCTGTTAATCTTTGTTACGCCGGTGATGGTGGATAGCAGCAATCAAATTGCTGAAATTACTGGTTTGGGAACGACATTTGTCGGCTCAACCCTGGTTGCGGCTGTTACCTCCTTGCCAGAATTGGTGACGACCCTGGCTGCAATTCGGATTGGTGCCAATGATATGGCAATTGGCAACTTGTTTGGCAGCAATCTTTTCAATATGTTTGCAATCGGGTTGACCGATTTCTTTTACACGGATGGCCGGTTTTTGGCGGCGATTAGCCCATCGTTTTTGTTGGTTGGAATGTTGGGGTTGTTGATGACGGGGTTGGGGCTGATTGGCAACGTGGCACAGTTTCGGCGGCGGTTGCACTTTATGGAGATTGATGCTGCTCTGTTATTCATTTTATATTTTGCGGGAATGTGGCTGTTGTACACAAGAGGAATAGCGCCATGATGGTGTGTTGGGTTTGACAATCTGCGGTTTGCATGTTAAACTTGTTTG